>ERZ772879.30-NODE-30-length-113759-cov-7.043376_pt1 | contig 113759 bp, 79 predicted proteins | sample MGYA00580582_ERZ772879 | MGnify/ENA primary metagenome ERZ772879 (study PRJEB29015, sample SAMEA2737682) | human gut metagenome | biome: human gut; feature: human-associated habitat; material: faeces | place: China | collected 2012 ... | reverse complement strand
TCGAGCCATTCTTCCGTGTGGATAAATCCAGAAGCCGGGAGCTGGGTGGCGTAGGGCTAGGTCTTGCTTTTGTCCGTGAAATCGTTAGAGTACATGATGGCAGTATTTGTATCAAATCAGGCAAGACTGGGGGAACGATTTTCGAGGTGACTTTTGCACAGCACTACGCTTGACAAAGAGTTATAATTTTCAAATAAAAAAATGCTGTCGCGTTCAACGCAACAGCATCTTTTTATTTATCCTATTACCAATAATTATATATTTATTTATATTTATCTTTCTAATATTAATATATCTTACTCTGCATTATTGCTAAGATATTCTTCAATTTTGTCAATAGCCTGAACTTCATCCTCACCGTCAGCTGTTACAGTAACTGTTTCACCTGATGCAAGTCCTAATGTCATCATTCCCATGATGCTCTTTGCATTTACCTTAACATTTCCATGTTCTACATAAATCTTGCTCTGAAACTGACTTGCCACCTGTACACATACCGCTACCGGTCTTGCTTCCAATCCTGTCTGAATTCCTATTGTTATGTCCTTTGTCGTCATTGATCTAATCCTCCCTGGGTATTACCTCTTAAATCGTCTGCGATTTCGCTTATTTTGCGTAATCTGTGGTTTACTCCTGATTTTCCAAGTGGTGGCTCAAGCAATCCACCAAGTTCCTGCAATGAAGAGTCCGGATTTTCCAGTCTCACCATGGCAATATCTTGAAGTTTACCCGGCAAATAATCTATGCCTGCTTTATCTATTATGTATTGGATATCATCAATCTGTCTGCATGCCGTATTAACTGTTTTTTTAATATTGGCTGCTTCACAATTAACTTGTCTGTTATAATAGTTGCTCATACCTTTAAGAATCCTTACATTCTCCATTTTCATAAGAGCAACGTGTGCTTCCATAACATTTAAAACATCCACTATGCCTTCGCCTTCTTTGATATATACCACACAATTACCCTTTCTTGCAACCGTTTTTCCCTCAATATTAAAAATATTCAGTATATCCAGTATCTGTTTAGCCTTAAGTTCATTATTGCATGCTATCTCAAAATGATACGATTTGTTAGGGTCATTAATTGATCCTGTTGCCATAAATGCTCCCCTAAGGAATGCCCTTTTACAGCAATTCTTCATTATTACTATATTATTTTGTACTGACAATATTTCCTCAATATCACCATCATTATTGACTAATTTTGTTGCCTGAAGTATTTTAAGGCTTTCCTCATGATTCTTTATATTAACAGTATATGTTCTTGACTTATTAGAATATGCACTTGTCCTTATGGAAATTTCAGGTTTTATTCTAAATGATTTTTTTATTAAATTTGCATACTTCCTTGCAACAGCCAATGTTTCAGTTCTCATCTTGATAGAATATTTGTTATCCCAGGAAATAATTACATTCCCGCACATACTTGTAATCGCGGCAATTTCAGCAATTCTACAATGCTGTGCATTACTCATTTGCCTCGATAATTCTTCTTTTACTTCACTTGAAAATGACATTTTTACTCCTACTAAAAAGTTCTTGTCTGCTAACATCTATTAATTATGTTGTCATTAAAATATCTCCGTCTTTTAACAGCTATTTTATTTTTGTTTTTAAAACAACTATCTGTTAATATCTCTGTGTGATATTTTTATTCCATATTGGGCGTCTTCAACATCAAGTGCGGCATATAGCTCTCCTGCAACTGTTACTGAACGATGGTGTCCTCCTGTACATCCAATTCCAATTACAAGCTGATTTTTTCCTTCTGCGATATAATTTGGAATAAGGAATCTTACCATATCAATTAATTTTTCCAGAAATACCTGAGTTACATCTGCATTTAAAACAAATTCCTGTACCTCTCTGTCGAGCCCTGTTTTATGCTTAAGCTCCGGTTCATAATATGGATTTGGCAAAAATCTTACATCAAATACTAAGTCACAATCTGTCGGTATTCCATGTTTAAAACCAAATGACAATACCGATATGAACAGATTCTTGTACCCTTTACTCTGAACAAATATTTTTTCCAATTCTACGCGCAAATCTCTTACAAGCAGATTACTTGTATCTATGATGTAATCCGCCTGCTCACGCAAGAAAGCAAGCCTTTCCTGCTCAACTTTTATGCCGTGGGCAACACTTTTATTCTCACCCATAGGATGAGCTCTTCTTGTTTCTTTAAATCGCTTGATGAGCATTTCTTTACTACAGTCTAAAAATAAAATTTCATATTCCTGACCTTTATTTTTCATTTGCTCAAGAACTTTATTTATTTTGCCCAAATTTTGTCCACTACGAATGTCCACACCTATGGCTACTCTGTTAACTTCACTCGTCTGACTATAAACCAAATCAGCAAACGTTCCTATGAGTTCTATAGGAAGATTATCTGCACAATAATAGCCGCTGTCTTCTAAGATTTTAAGTGCTGTTATCTTACCTGAGCCTGACATTCCTGTAACTATAACAAATCTCATAATTGTCCTTTCATTTTATTACCATTTAACAGCCGGTAATATTTTAACCTCCGGTTCCAGAGTCACCTGAAATTCTTCGTATACTTTTTTTCTCACATTTTTCATCAAATTAATGATATCTGTTGCTGTTGCATTATCATAATTAATTACAAATCCACTGTGTTTTTCAGATACCATTGCACCACCTACACGGTAGCCCTTTAATCCTGCATCCTGAATTAATTTGCCTGCAAAATATCCTTCCGGTCTTTTAAATGTACTACCGGCACTTGGGTATTCTAAAGGCTGTTTTTCTTTTCTTTTAGCCATTAATTCTTTCATATGCATTTCTATTTCATCTCTGTTGCCTTCGTGCAACTCAATGCATGCTTCAAGTACTATCATTTTTTCTTTTACAATAATACTTGTTCTATACCCTAACTCTAGTTCTTCTGCTTTAAGAGTTTTCATTTCTCCATTATTATCAAGTACCTTAACCCACTTAAGAACATCCTTCATTTCCCCACCATATGCACCGGCATTCATCGTTACCGCTCCACCTAAGTTTCCCGGAATTCCATGGGCAAATTCAAATCCTGTCAGGCTTTCGTTTAATGCCTTTACTGCAATTTTAGATAATTTGGCTCCTGCCTTTGCAACTATCTCATTTCCATTTATTTCTATTTTTGCTAATGCAGAATCAATTTCAATTATCACACCATCAAATCCATCATCCTGTACTAATAAATTACTTCCATTTCCAATGACATAATATGGAATATTTTCTTCTACACATAAACGCAGAACATCCCTGACTTTTTTATATTCATCAGGGATTACATAGTATTTTGCAGTTCCTCCGGCTCTAAATGTACAGTGTGAACTCATCGGTTCATCACATCGCACATTACTATCACCGGCAATTAATTTTAATCTGTTTTCCAGACTTTTATTCATTGAAAAAATCTCCATTCAACTATTTTGATTATGTTTCTATATTAGATTTAAAGGCAAATATGTTAAATTCACAAAAAAATACATTTATGATTAACATTTGCTGCAAATCTACTTTATAAAAACTGATATTTATTTACATATCATTGCTGCTGCACCATACATTCCTGCGTCATTTCCTAATGTTGCAAGATGTACTGCTGCGTCACCACATGCTGCAAAACATGTTTCACGGTATTTATCTTTAATAGCATCAATAAGGAACTGTCCTGCCTTACTAACACCTCCACCTATGATAAATGCCTGAGGATTTACAACTACTGCGATATGTGACATTGCTGTTCCAAGATATGTACCCATTGTTTCAACAACTTCATTTGCTCCTGCATCTCCTTCTTTTGCAAGGTCAAATACATCTTTAGCTGTGATGTTTTCTCCAAATTCTCTCATCTTTGTTTCTTTATCTGTATTATTCATTAAGCGTTTTGCAAGTCTTACAACACCTGTTGCTGATGTAAACTGTTCAAGGCATCCTTTTCTTCCACAATTACAGCTGTCTGTTTCATTATCATCTACATGCATATGACCAATTTCACCTGCTCCACCATTGTAGCCTGTGAGAATCTTTCCATTAATTATAACTCCACCGCCTACACCTGTTCCAAGTGTAATCATTACGATATCATCATAATCTTTTCCGCCACCCTGCCATGCTTCTCCTAAAGCTGCAACATTAGCGTCATTTCCTGCCTTAACCTTTATTCCTCTGAACATTTCAGATAACTTTTCTTCTACATTAAATGTTCCCCATCCGAGGTTTACACACTGAAGAACTGTTCCGTCATTTGTAATAGGTCCCGGAAGTCCGATTCCTACGCCTTCGATATCATCAAGGCTTATTTCTTTTTCTGCTAACTTAGCCTCCATTGCCTCGCAAATATCTGAGAGGATATTTTCACCAAAGTTCTCTGTTCTTGTAGTAATTTCCCATTTGTCTAAAAGTTCTCCTGCTGTGCTGAAAAGTCCTAACTTTACTGTTGTTCCTCCCACATCAATGCCAAAACAATAATTCTTCATTTTTTTATTTTCCTCCTAATCATCATCTTCTTCACTTTTTTTCATAATGTTATTCTGAACTCTGTTATAAAGTTCTCTTGCTGCATTATAACCCATCTTCTTCTGTCTGTGGTTAACTGCCGCTGCTTCTACAATAACCGCAAGGTTTCTACCCGGTCTTATAGGTATTGAGTAACATACAACCTGATTTCCAAGGAATTCAATATACTGGTCCTCTAACCCTAAACGGTCATATTCTTTTTCTCTGTTCCATTCTTCTAATTTTATTACCATGTCAATGTTCTGTGTATCTTTAACATTTTCAACACCGAACAAAGTCTTAACATCAATAATACCTATTCCTCGAAGTTCAATAAAATGTTTTGTTATATCAGGTGAAGTTCCAATTAATGTTTCTTCACTTACCTTTCTTATTTCTACAACATCATCTGTTACAAGACGATGTCCTCTTTTAATAAGTTCAAGGGCAGCTTCACTTTTACCAATTCCGCTTTCACCCATAATCAAAACACCTTCACCATAAACATCAACTAAAACTCCGTGAATTGAAATACAAGGTGCAAGTTCTACATTAAGCCATCTTGTCAAATCAGCATAAAAACTTGACGTTGTCATATCTGTTGATAAAACAGGTACTCCATTCTTTCGTCCTACCTCAATCAAATCTTCATCCGGCTCAATTCCCTGACATATTACTAAACAAGGTATTCCGCTTGTCATTAACATGTTATACATTTCAATACGTTTCTCATGAGTCATTTCTGAAATATATGCCCACTCAACATTTCCTATAATCTGTACACGTTCTTTATCAAAATGATTAAAGAATCCTGCTAACTGCAAAGCCGGTCTGTTTACTTCCGGAATTGTTATCATTATCTTATTAGTATCAATTTCCGGTATATAATTTTTAAGATTATAATTTTCTATTATTTTTGAAAACTTTACTTTTGCCATATCTATGTGCCTCCTATTTTTTATTTCACATAAGAATATGTTGCATAAACCTATTCTTGAGCCCTTTTTTACTATTTCCGTAATATATTCTTCCTAGATTTTAACATCATAAACACTCTTTGTACACTAATTTAATGAAAAAAATCATAAACACTTTTTGCAATATTTTTTGTCATAGAAGGTGCCTGCTCTAAATTTTCTAATGATGCCTCTTTTATATTGTCAATCGATTTAAAATGTTGCATCAGAGCCTTTCTTCTTGCCGGACCAACTCCCGGGATGTCATCAAGAATAGATTTAACCTGTTTTTTACTTCTAAGACTTCTGTGAAATTCAATTGCAAATCTATGTGCCTCATCCTGAATTCTTGTAATTAATTTGAATGCCTCCGAATTTCTGTCTATCGGAATTTCTATATTGTTATAATATAGCCCTCTTGTCCTATGATTATCATCCTTAACCATTCCACATACCGGTATGTTCAAATGAAGTTTATCAAGCACTTCAAGGGCAACATTAACCTGTCCTTTTCCACCATCCATCATAATAATATCAGGAAATTTGCTGAAACTTCCAAGTTCATAATCTCTTCCGTCTTCATCCATTTTTTCTCTTTCCTCTAATCCATGGGAAAATCTTCTAGTAAGAACTTCCGCAAGACTTCCGTAATCATCAGCGCCCTTTATCCATTTAATTTTAAATCGTCTATAACTGTTTCTTTTTGGCTTCCCATCTTCATAAACTATCATCGAGCCTACTGATTCATATCCGTTAGTATTAGAAATATCGTAAGCTTCCATTCTGTGAATATTTGTTAAATTTAGCAATTCTTCAATTTCTTTTACGGCTCCGATTGTTTTTTGCTTTTCTCTTCTGTATTTTTCCTTATTCTGTTCTAGGAGATTTCTCGCATTTTTATTTGCAAGCTCCACAAGTTTTTCTTTCTGACCTTTTTTGGGTTTTACAATTTTTACCATAAAGTTTTGATTTCTGCTAAGCCATTTGCTTATCAGTTCTTCATCTTCAATTTCTGTTGGCACAAATAACTCTCTTGGAATAAACGGAGTTCCCACATAATACTGTTTGATAAAATTAGTTACGATATCCATCCCTGTATCACCCGGAACAGTATTCATGTAAAAATGTTCTCTTCCTATTAATTTGCCATTTCTGACAAAGAAAACCTGAACTACTGCATCATTTCCTTCCTCTGCATATCCTATAATGTCCCTGTCTTCAAACTGATGCGTTGTAATTTTCTGATTTCCGGCAACATGATTTATGCTATTTATCAAATCTCTGCATTCCATGGCTTTTTCAAAATCTAAAGCCTCTGATGCCTTCATCATTTTTTCTTCTAATTCTTTTATTGTATCTTTATAATTTCCCTCAAGAAACTTTATAGCCTTATTTATATTTTCTCTATAATCTGCTTTTGAAATGTAGCCCTGACAAGCCCCATCACACTGTCCTATATGATAATAAAGGCACGGTCTTCCATTTATTTTTGGCACCTGCTTATGTTCACCATCAGCTGTCAGTGTATCATCCGTAACTATTGACTTATTGCAATTTCTTATGTGATACATTTTCTGAAGCAGGTCTATCGTATCCTTTACCGCTCCTGAACTTGTAAATGGTCCAAAATACTTGCTCTTGTCTTTCTTCATTCTTCTTGCAAATAAAATTCTTGGATAATCTTCATTTATCGTTACCTGCACATACGGATAACTTTTATCATCCATAAGCATTGTATTGTATTTTGGTCTGTATTCTTTTATAAGATTGCATTCTAATATGAGCGCCTCTAATTCTGAATCTGTAAGAATATATTCAAACCTGCTTATTTTCTGAACCATTGATTCAATCTTCGGTCCTCTTTTTTTTACATCTTTTCTGAAATATGAACTCACTCTTCGCTTTAACTTTACTGCTTTTCCAACATAAATTACATCATCATGAGAGTCATACATAAGATATACGCCCGGAGTTTCCGGCAATTTTTTTAATTCTTCCTGAAAATTAAACATTCTATCCTATTACTTCTTTCACCTTATTTATTCTCTGTGTAAACTGCAAATAAAATTCATTATTCACATCATATGGCATTAAATAAAATAATTTTACCAAATACATTGTTATTGTTTTAATCTGACTTTCAACCTGCATTCCTTTCAATATATGTTGTATGTCTTTTAGGAAATAATGCCATGTAACAATGTATTCATGATATTTATTTATATTATCTATTCCAAGCCATCTGTCTATTCTGACTTTCGTTTTGTTTTTCTTTGGGCATTCATAAATCTGATTAAAATATTTAAAATCTTCATCCTCGTATATTCTGCCTAACGGAAATAATCTGCATATCCCCGGTCTGTTTGAATGCACACTGCATCTTCCATTTTTATCTAAGAAAAAACATTTTCCATCGTCTTCCTGCATTTTTAAATTTGGCAAAATGACACCGTCTGCTACATTTAATTCCACCGCCCTGCTCATCAATTCTTCCATTGTGATTCCGGCTTTTGCAAATTGGTATATATCATATGGATCAAGCACTATCGACTCTCCCATACCATGGCAACATTTACTGCATCCTTCACAGTCATTGCATCCTATCCTTGCCATATCATTTTCCGTATATAGTTTTCCGTCTGTCATTTCCGACAAATCCCAGTTTCTTTCCATATTTACCTCTTGTGACTATATATTTATTTACTATCCTGCAATTATAGTGAACTGCTAATTATAGTAAGTTACTAATTACATTTTTTTGATTTGTGCTATAGCTAATAATAATATTTATTTCATTTGTTTTAGTGATTTTTTATTAGCATATTTATTATCTGTAATTTGTTGAATTTATTTTAATTTTTATTCTAACATAAAACTATTTATCGGGCAAAATAATCGATTTAAGAGAGTGTATAATGTAGTATTTGTTATTAAATATTACGGATATTTTTGCAAATCCTATTTAAATTCCGTAATTGCAATGAAAAGAATTTTCAACAAAAGTTTGACAGATTAATAAAGGCTATACTTCAACAATATTACTTGTAAAAGTATAGCCTCTAATTCAAATTATTCATTGATCCTTGAACTTGTATAAGAGATAATGTCTCTTAAAATAGTTCTTATGGTTTCTTTTTTATTCTAAAATGTTCTGATTTACTCTTCATCTTTTTACTGTCTGATTAACATTGTCTATCAGTTTCAGACTTATCTGCATCTTTATCTGTTGTCTGATTAGCATTCTGCTCTCCTGCTTCCTCAGCCTGGCACTGATGATAAATTTCCATAAACTGCTTTCCTGTGATTGTTTCTTTTTCATATAAATATTCAGCAATCTTATCGAGCTTGTCTCTGTTTTCTGTAAGAATTCTCTTTGCTTCTTCGTATTTTTCTTTCAAAAGAATCTTTATTTCTTCTTCAATTTGTGAAGCTGTCTTTTCACTACAATTTAAACTTGTACTTCTTCCTAAATACTGATTTTCTACCTGTTCAAGGCTCATAAGTCCAAACTTATCTGACATACCGTACATTGCAATCATTGATTTTGCAATCTTTGTTGCCTTTTCCATATCATTTGAAGCACCTGTTGTAACCGAATCAAATACAATTTCTTCTGCTGCTCTTCCGGCAAGAAGCATAACCAGTCTTGCTTCAAGTTCGCTTTGTGACATCAAATATTTTTCTTCTTCAGGTACTGTCATTACATATCCTAAAGAACCCATCGTTCTTGGTACAATTGTAATCTTCTGTACAGGTTCTGCATCCTTTTCAACTGCTGTTACAAGTGCATGACCGACTTCATGATAAGCAACAATCTTCTTTTCTTCTGCTCCAAGAATCTTGTTCTTCTTTTCTTTACCTGCAATTACAACTTCTACAGCTTCAAATAAATCAGCCTGTGAGATTGCCTTTCTTCCTGCTTTAACGGCATTAATTGCAGCTTCATTAATCATATTTGCAAGGTCTGAACCAACAGCTCCACTTGTTGCTAATGCAATTTCTTCAAGATTTACTGTTTCATCCATCTTAACATCTTTAGAGTGTACCTTTAATGTTTCCAATCTTCCCTGTAAATCAGGTGTATCTACGATTACTCGTCTGTCAAAACGTCCCGGTCTTAACAATGCCGGATCCAATACTTCCGGTCTGTTAGTTGCAGCTAAGATTAAAATACCTTTAGAAGAATCAAATCCATCCATCTCAGCAAGCAATGCATTTAATGTCTGTTCTCTTTCATCATTACCGCCACCATATTTTGAATCTCTGCTCTTACCAATAGAATCAATTTCATCGATAAATATAATACATGGTGCATTTTCCTCTGCCTGTTTAAATAAATCTCTAACTCTTGATGCACCTACACCAACATATAACTCAACAAAATCTGAACCTGATAATGAGAAGAACGGTACTTTAGCTTCACCTGCTACTGCCTTTGCAAGTAAGGTTTTACCGGTTCCCGGAGGTCCTACAAGCAAAGCTCCTTTTGGAAGTTTCGCCCCAATTTCTGCATATTTTCCGGGATTGTGAAGGAAATCTACCAGTTCAACTACTGATTCCTTAGCTTCATCCTGTCCGGCTACATCTTTAAATGTAACACCTGTTTCTTTCTGGATATAAACTTTGGCATTGCTCTTTCCAACTCCAAATATTCCATTTTTGCCACCGGCACTTCTTTTCATCATCATGCCAAAGATAAAATAGAATACGGCAAACATAATAACAAGCTGTATTACATAGAAAATTATTTCCTGTGACCCACTATCAAATTGTGCCTTAAAATTAACATCAGTATATTTAGTCTTTAATTCCTGAATCAGTGAAATATCTCTGTCTTCTAAATCTGTTGTCCAATATTTATACTGAATAAATGAGTTTTCTGATCCTTTTAAAGTTAATACAATTTTTCCTTTGTCAAATACTACCGTATCAACTTTGTCCTGCTCCAACAAAGCTATAAACTGATTGTAAGTTATTTCCTTTGTTGTTAACGCACTTGTCATATAAGATGAAAGTGACATAAATAAAAATGCGGCAGCTATAGCTATTACTATAGGTATAATCGTGTTTTTATTAGGTCTGTTGCCATTACCATTATTATCTCCGTTATTACCATTATTGTTGCCATTATTATTTCGATTGTTATTTTGATAAAAATTATTGTCCATCTAAAATTCTCCTGTCAACTGTGTAATTGTAGTTATTTTATCATTTTGCATGAATTAATGCCAGTTATATAGCATATTTTTTATCTCACATACCATACTAATGTTATTTTATGAAAAAAGATTTAACAAATATTAAATTTATTAAAAATAATTATTGCTTTACTAATTTATTTAATCCTCAGGCATCTTTTTCTTATTATTATAAGCTATAATATATATATTAATTACTTATTTTTTGTCTTTTACTATATAATCAAAAGTTTTTTTTTCAAAAATTCATTTTTTTTAATTTTTTATAGTATTGCTTGTTTATATGTAGTATATTTTAATCGTGTTTGTTTTTTTAGAAAATGAACATTTTAATATAATAAATAGGTACAACAAAACACTTTCAGAAATATTGTTTTAATTATTTTTCGAATTTAAATATATTTGGTGAAATCAATTTTTTCTGATTGAATTATAGGAGGAAAATTATGTCAGTAAAATACGTATTTGTAACCGGTGGTGTTGTATCCGGCCTTGGCAAAGGAATTACAGCCGCTTCCCTTGGCAGACTTCTTAAGGCACGTGGATACAAAGTAACAATGCAAAAATTTGATCCATATATTAATATTGACCCCGGTACAATGAATCCAATCCAGCACGGCGAAGTTTTCGTAACTGATGACGGTGCTGAAACAGACCTTGATTTAGGTCATTATGAAAGATTTATCGACGAAAGTCTTACAAAAAATTCAAATGTAACAACCGGTAAAGTTTACTGGTCTGTTCTTACTAAAGAACGTCGTGGCGACTTTGGTGGGGGAACTGTTCAGGTTATTCCTCATATCACAAATGAAATCAAAAGCCGTTTTCACAGAAGTTTAAATGAAGAAACTGAAATCGCAATCATTGAAGTAGGTGGAACAGTTGGTGATATTGAATCACAGCCATATATCGAAGCAATCAGACAGTTCCAGCATGATGTTGGACATGAAAACTGCATTCTTATTCATGTAGCATTAATGGTTTATCTCCCAGCATCTGAAGAAATGAAAACAAAACCAATTCAGATGAGTGTTAAGGAATTACAGCGACTTGGTATTCAGCCGGACATCGTTGTATGCCGTACAGAATTTGAAATTGATGATATTTTAAAAGATAAAATCAGTCTTTTCTGTAACGTGCCTGCAAGCCATGTTGTACAAAATTTAACTGTAGACATGCTTTATGAAGCACCTCTTGCAATGGAAAAAGAACATCTGGCTGAAATCGTATGCGAAAGTTTAAATCTTGATTGTCCTGAACCTGACTTAGATGATTGGAAAGCAATGGTTAAATCAGCAAAGAATCCTACAAAAGAGGTTACTGTTGCTTTAGTTGGAAAATATATTGCATTACACGATGCTTACATCAGCGTTGTTGAATCATTAAAGCATGCCGGATATGCTGCTAACGCAAGTGTAAATATCAAATGGGTTGACTCAGAAACTGTAACAGATGAAAATGCTGCTGAAGTATTTGGCGATGTTTCAGGAATCCTTGTTCCGGGCGGATTTGGAAGCCGTGGTATTGAAGGGAAAATTTCTGCTATCCGTTATGCACGTGAAAACAACATTCCATTCCTTGGTCTTTGCCTTGGTATGCAATTATCAATTGTTGAATTTGCAAGACATGTTGTAGGATTTAGAGATGCACATAGTGTTGAACTTAATTCAGCAACTACTCATCCTGTAATTTCTCTTATGGCTGATCAGGAAGGTGTTGATAATATCGGTGGAACATTAAGACTTGGTTCTTACCCATGTAAATTAGCTAAAGACAGTTTAGCATACAAATTATATAAAGAAGAATTAATTCATGAACGTCATCGTCATCGTTACGAAGTTAACAATGACTATCGAAAGGATTTAACAAACAACGGAATGATGCTTTCAGGTATTTCTCCTGACGGAAGAATTGTTGAAATGGTAGAAATTCCATCTCATCCATTTTTCATTGCTACTCAGGCACATCCTGAATTTAAAAGCAGACCTAACAGACCTCATCCATTATTCCTTGGATTTGTTAACGCATCACTCGATAATCAGAACAAATAAATATAAACTAAAAACAGGGAAAAGCCTTCAATTGAAAGCTTTTCCCTGTTTTTTACTAACTATTGCATAAACTCCATATCCGATTACGCCACCAAGTGTATTTGCCAATATATCATTTAATATTAAATACTCCTTCAAATATTGTGCGTATTTTTTATTTGAAAATATCTTACTTGTACTTTGATAATTTATTTCTGAATAAAACATCACACTATTTTACATTTTTATGAGCGATTTTTTTAACTTTTTTACATTTTTATGAGGGAACTTTTCATCAATTCCAACACTTTTATGAGGATATTTATTTTTTCAAATATAGATATGCCATCATCCTATAGTACTTTACTCAATAATTTCATATTGTAACATCTCATATTTAAGATTTGTGCCTTCATTTATTCCCTCTGGTAGTAAAGCTCTTGCTACCAACTTTATATTTTCACTTTCAATATCTGTTCTTTTTAAATTTGCATAGTCTCCATCAATGTTGACTACCGTATAGTAAAAAGTTTGCATTACAATTCTCCTCGTCTTTATTCATCTACTCTGCTCCAGAAATCTACTGGTTCATAATCTCTTAAAGCTACCAAATATCCGCTTTCGTCAAGTTCCTTTTGTATTTCATCTAATGTTTCTTTTGAATCAGCAGATACAGTATGATAATGATATTCTGAAGTTATTTGCATAAGCGGTGTAGACACGCCACTTTCAATTCCTTCAATATATTTTTTTACATCACGACGGGACTTTATGTTCATGTCAACTTTTATGACACCATATACTTTGTGGTACACAAACACATCATCTACCACTCCGCCTAAATCTACTATGAGATTTAATTCATCAGGAATCTGCTCTGTTGTATGTTTTACTTTAAACACCCTTTTAAATGTTTCTTCGTCATTTAAAATATAACCCTTATGAGTAGAAATAATTTCGTGATTTTTTGCTCTAAGAAGTGCAATATCCTGAACAACAATCTGTCTGCTTACATTAAATTTTTCAGCTAATTCCGTTCCTGATACAGGATTTGTGCTTTCCTGCAATATTTTCAACAGATTTTCCCTTCTCTTTTCTCCGCTCATAAATTCCTATCTCCTACAATTTTAAATATATGAATGTTTAATGTCCGACTCTTAAAATTTGATATATCTAATATCAAATATATTAAGTGCCATCTCTCATGTGTCTTATATTCTGTGAAGGTTTTTAAGTGAAATATCCATAATTGGTGCAGAATGTGTTAATGCGCCACTTGAAATATAATCAACACCTAAGTCAATTAAATTTGCTATATTTTCCTTAGTTACATTTCCTGAAATTTCAATTTCTGCCTTATGATTTATAACTTCCACTGCTTCTTTCATCTCTTCATGGCTCATATTATCAAGCATGATTATATCTGCTCCTGCATCTACTGCCTCTTTTACCATTTCAAGATTTTCTACTTCAACTTCTATCTTTCTTACAAATGGTGCATATTCCTTTGCTGCCATTATTGCTTCTTTGACACCACCTGCAGCACCTATATGATTATCCTTTAAAAGAACACCATCTGTCAAGTTGTATCTGTGATTATTTCCGCCACCAACTCTTACAGCATATTTTTCAAATATTCTGTTGTTCGGGCTTGTCTTTCTTGTATCTAATAATTTTATTTTGCTATCCTTAAGTAATACTGCTATAGAATGTGTGTATGTTGCGATTCCACTCATTCTCTGAAGATAATTAAGTCCTGTTCTTTCACCTACTAACAAAGTTCTGATATCGCCTCTTACCTTTGCCATAAGCTGTCCTTTTTTTACTTCATCCCCGTCCTGAACGTAGAATTCAAATTCTGTATTTTCATCTAAAAGTTCAAATGCTCTTCTGAATACCTGAAGTCCACAAATAACTCCATCTTCCTTGCATACTAAATCTACTTCGCCAGCCTGTGCTGTTGGCATTACAGCATTTGTGGTTACATCTTCGCTTGTCACATCTTCTTTTAATGCGCTTAATACTAATGGATCAACGCTTAATTTCAAAGTAATTGGATCGTACATTTATAATACCTCACTGTTTAATCTTTCACTTTATATCTATCATTTAATCTGATTGTTTAACTTATTTATTTAAACTGCCTGTTGTGCTTCATTATTTAATCTGTCTATTTCATCTAAAACAAGTTTTTTGTACTCTTTTGCAAGGGCATCTCCATCCTGGTATTTTGTTATATCTATGTTTTCAAATTCCTTCTGTTTTGTAGTGTTATACTGTTCTCCCATCTGGATTGCTGCTCTTTTCGCAAATACAAGACTTTCTAATAACGAATTACTTGCAAGTCTGTTCTTTCCATGAACCCCATTACATGCAGTTTCTCCTACTGCATAAAGCTGGTCCATTGATGTCTTACTTTCAAGATTTACTTTTATGCCACCCATAAAATAGTGTTGTGCCGGTACTACTGGAATGCAGTCATCAGGCACGTTATAGCCATATTCTCTACAATGTTTTACTATATTTGGAAAATGGCTTTCTAACTGTTCTCTGTCAATTGGTTTCATAGACAGCCACACAAAATCAGTTCCGTCCTTTTTCATTTGTTTTCTTATTTCTCTGGTAACAACGTCTCTTGGTTGCAGTTCATCTGTAAATCTTTCCATTTTTTTATCCAAAAGAACTGCCCCTTCTCCTCTTACTGATTCTGAAATAAGAAAACTTCTATCTGTCTCATTCTCAGTGTAAAATGTTGTAGGATGAATCTGAACATAATTTGTATTCTTAAGTTCAATTCCGTGTTTCAAAGCGAGTGCAATTGCATCTCCTGTCAAATGTCTGTAATTTGTAGAATATCTGTAAATTCCACCAATTCCACCACTTGCTAATACTGTATAATTAGCCGTTATTGTATCAAGTGTGCCGTCATCTTTCTTTACCACCACACCATAACATACATTATCTTCACATAGAATGTCCACCATTGTCCAATGTTCTTTTATTATAACATTTGGCAGTTGTTTAACTCTTTCATAAATATGACTTGTAATTTCTTTTCCGGTTACATCTTCATGAAATATTATTCTGTTTCTTGAATGTGCACCCTCTCTTGTATAACTTAATGAGCCATCCTCTTCTCTATGAAAATCTGCTCCAAATTCAACCAAATCTGTTACTATATCCAGTGAAGATTTTATCATTGTTTCTACTGCAGCTGTATCATTTTCAAAATGTCCGGCTCTCATTGTATCATAGAAATAACTGTCATAATCTTCTTCATCTGTCAACATGCACATTCCACCCTGTGCTAAATATGAATCACTATGCTCAACTATATCTTTTGTAATTATTAATATTTCTTTATCTCTTGGAAGATTATATGCACAATAAAGTCCTGAGCATCCACTTCCAACAATTACTATATCTGTTTTCATTTTACTTCACTTTCTATAAAGAGATTTTCTATTCTAAAAAAAATAAATTATATTTAATCTGTATATTTTAATTTCTTATTAACGAATTCTAATCTTTATTTTGCTAATTCAAGCATTCTTGATAATGGATAATTAGCCTTCTGTCTTATCTCTTCATGTAATTCAACCTGATTATCAAATGTTTCTAATACGTTTAACACTTTTTCAAGTGTAATCTTTTTCATATTTGGACAAATCTGTGAATCCTTAACCGGATAGAATTTCTTATCCGGATTTCTTTTCTGAAGTTCATGAAATACTCCGATTTCGGTGGCAATTAAAAATTCTTCATCTTCACACTTTGTTGCATAGTCAATAATTTCAGCTGTACTTCCTATAAAGTCTGAAACAGCTAATACATCTTCTGTACATTCCGGATGTGTTAAGACTTTAACTCCGGGATGTCTTTTCTTTGCGTCTGCAATATGCTGTGTTGTTATTTTTTTATGTACATGACAATATCCATCGTTGAATATAAAGTTCTTGTCCGGTGTCTGTTTTGCTACAAAATGCGCTAAATTGTTATCAGGAACAAAGAATATGTCTTTATTTGGTAATGCCTTTACAACTTTTACTGCATTTGATGAAGTTACACATACATCTGAATATGCTTTTATTTCTGCTGTTGAGTTTACATAACATACAACCGCAACATCAGGATACTTTTCTTTTACATTTAATATATCTTCTACTGTAACCATATGAGCCATAGGACAATCTGCTGATAAGTCCGGCATCATAACTGTTTTCTTAGGATTTAATGTCTTAGCACTTTCTCCCATAAAAAGTACACCACAGAACAAAATATTCTTCTGTGGAACTATTGTTGCAATCTTACTTAATGCAAATGAATCTCCTACATAGTCTGCGATATCCTGCACCTGTCCATCTACATAGTAATGTGCTACTATTGCAACATCTTTCTCCTGCTTTAACTGTTCAATACGTGCTATCATATTTTCCATTTTGCCACCTGAACTGATTCGCCATTATGTTTTATAGAACCAGTATTTTCCTTTCGTGTTTTCATTAGGTGGCATTATATCATCTGTCTTGTCAGTTGTCAAATCAGTTGTTAACTCATATGTCAATTCAGAACAAGTGATGGCTCTTTTCAAGTTGTACTCTTAATTTAATCTAGCTTCAAATCCGACTATATTTTTTAACCTGATTATATTTTAAAGAGCTGTTATACAGTTATACTCTTTCCTTTATTTCACCTTGTCTATAACCCTCGAGTAATTCCTCAAGTTCTTTTATTTGCTTCTTAATATTTTTTCCTATATCACTGTCTCTAACCATAACTCGTTTATCTATAGTCTCTATTCTATCTGCAGTTGATTCAATATCTTTATTTTCTTCAAGTGCCGTTTCAATACTTTCAAATGGCTGATGTGACATAAGTCTCATGCTGTGGGAATTATAAATTAATGTATATCCTGCAATACCTGTAGTATCATGATATGCTTTGCAGAATCCGCCATCAATTATTATAAGTTTGCCATTTGCATGAACCGGCTTTTCTCCTTTTGTTACCCTGATTGGCGTATGGCCGTTAATTATATGAGACATTGGTGAATACATATCAAAATCATGAAGAATCATATTACATGTTTTTTCATCTTTATAAAAATCATAATATGGATTCTTAGGTTCATTCCATGCATTTTTATCATCAATAAAAGTTCTTTCAAATGTCTTTATTCTTCTTCCTGATAGCGGAGATTTTTCACCGCACCACAAATACCACATAAAATCAAGTTCATCCTGATTATTCTTATTAAAATAAGCTTTTCTCGCCATTTTATCAGCATAATCAAGATAATCTTTTCCTTTATAATTCTTGTCATTTAATTTAATAACAGCAAAATTTCCATCCTCATCCAAAGGAACGCAGCCATGATATAACAAATTATTATTGAAACAACAATACATACTTCCTTTTGCATATAAGAATTCTATATGTTGTTTTAAACGTTTGTTATTAACATACATTCTTCGAAGTTCTTTCACGAGTTGCTTTTCTTCTGATGATAATTCGTACGGATTTTTTCTATCAACTGTTGGAAAATTAACATCATTCATCTCATATGTTTTTCCTTCAATTTCAATAGTTCCATTTTCATAATTTATTTTATGTAAAAGTCTTCTATCATCCATATTATATTCGGGATGTCTTGAAATAATCTGTCCTTCTAATTTAAATAAAATGACTGAAATTGCTTTTAATGCTGCTTTCATAGGTTCCATATCCGGGTATAATCTTTCTGCAAAAAGCGTTAAAGTTCTAAGACTTATTCCATATCCGTTTTCAAGCATTTGCATATTATTATACTGAATATTATTTCTTATTGTCGTGGCAATACACGCATCACTTCCGGCTGTTGCTCCCATCCACAAAATATCATGATTTCCCCACTGTATATCTATTGAATGGTGTTCCATCAGCAAATCAAGAATATCATCAGGATGTTCTCCTCTGTCAAATACATCCCCCACTATATGCAAATGGTCTACCGCAAGACGCTTTATCAGGGTCGATAATGCTTCTATAAATTCCTCTGCATTTTTTATACTAATAATTGTGTCTAATATTTTTTCATGATAAACAATCTGATTATTGTCTTCATCCTCCTGCATATGTAAAAGTTCATCAATAATATATCTATAGTCCTGAGGCATGGCTTTTCTCACTTTAGAACGTGTATACTTTGATGAAAATTTCTTTGCTATATTAATAAGTTTTTTCAAATTATCCCTATACCAACCGTCCGTCAGTTTGTCTTCCTGCCTAAGCAAATTCATTTTTTCTTTCGGATAATAGATTAATGTACATATCTCTTTTCGTTCTTCCTTCGTCATAATGTCACTAAACATTCTGTCTACTTTGTCTCTTACTTCACCTGCACAGTTATTTAACAAATGACAAAAAGCTTCATACTCTCCATGCAAATCACTCATAAAATGTTCTGTTCCTTTTGGAAGATTTAATATTGCATTTAAATTTATAATTTCTGTACACACAGACTGTATCGTTGGGTATTTTTCTGAAAGTAACTGTAAATATCTTTTTTCGCTCATATCTGTATCTCCAAATCTTTCTCTTCTTATATAAACACAAGAAACTCTCGCTTTGATTTAATTTCAAAAAATTAAATCCTAATGCAAGAGTTTCTCTATTATCATTTATTTAAGTCTCTCTAAAGTTTTTAACAATAATTCCCATGTTCTTTCTGTTGATGCTATAGATAACACTTCTTTTGTCGTATGAATATCATGCATCTGCGGTCCAAATGAAATACAATCAAGTCCTTCTAATTTTGATGAAAAGATTCCACACTCAAGTCCTGCATGAATTCCTTCAACTATAGGTTCTTTACCGTAAATTTCCTTATATACATCTACCATAATATCGCGCACTTTAGAATTTTCAACATATTCCCATGCCGGATATTCTCCGCTTATGCTTATTTCTTCTCCAAGTAAATCCGCTAATGAGCGAATTTTTTCTATTAAATATTTCTTTTCTGAATCTTTTGAACTTCTTACTGAATAAGTAAATATTATGTCATCTTTATTTGTTCTTAACACGCCTAAATTAAGTGATGTCTGAACTAATCCCTCTACATCATGGCTCATTTTCTGTACACCATGTGGCATATTAACTAAAGTCATAATTGCTCTAATTGTAGTTGGAACTGTTGCAACATCAAGTACCTGACTTGGAAGAACATTAGTTGTAAGTCTCATATCAGGGTCTGTATGCTTGTATTCATCCTTTATTTCTTCAAATGTTTCTTCTACTATCTGTTTTACTTTATCAACGTTTTCAGGTAATACGGCAATTGCAGCTTCACTTAATTTGGCAATTGCATTGTCTTTCTCTCCACCATTAATTGAAATAATTCTTATATCCATATTTTGAACAAGATTTAATAATATTCTTCCAAGAGCAACATTTGCATTAGCTCTTCCTAAATGAATTTCTGCCCCTGAATGTCCTCCTGTAAATTGATCAAGCTTTATTTCAAATATCTGTCCGTTTACAGGTTCATGCTGAAATGGAACTTTGCATTCTACTGTTCCACCACCTGCACAACTTACCGTAAATACTCTTTCATCCTCTGAATCAGCATTTAATAAAATCTTTCCTTTTAAAACTGATGTATCAAGTGCTGCTGCACCCAACATTCCAATTTCTTCATCTACTGTAAATACTGCTTCAATTGCCGGATGTTTAACGCTGTCATCATCTAAAATGGCTAAAGCCATTGCCACTGCAATACCATCGTCACCGCCAAGAGATGTTCCTTTTGCACTAATGTAATCTCCATTAACCTCTAAATCTAAGCCTTCTTTTTCCATGTCTTTGTTGCAATCAGCTTCTTTAACCGCAACCATATCCATGTGTCCCTGAATGATTACCGTATCCGCATTTTCATATCCTTCTGATGCATCTTTAAAAATAATAACATTTTTGCTTTCATCCTGAATATACTTTAAATTATGTTCCTTTGCGAAATCTACAAGGTAATTACTTATCTTCTCTACATTCTTTGAACCATGTGGTATCTGTGTTATCTCTTCAAAATATTTAAATACACTTGCCGGTTGTAAATTTTCTAATACTTTCATTTTATGTCATCCTTTCCTGTTGTTAAAATTCTATATCTATTCTGCTCCATCATTAGAATCTGCTGCATTATTATCATTATCCTGTGCCGCTGCCTGTGTTGGTGCTACTGTAGCCGCCTGTGTTGGCGCTACTGTTGTTGGTGCCACTGTAGGAGCCTCTGTTGTTGGCGCCACTGTTGTTGGTGCTGCCGTTGTTGTTTCTTTAGCTTTCTTTGTTTTCTTTTCTGTAGTCTTTTCTTCTGTTGTTGTTTCCTTCTTGTAAGTTGTTACAACTGTTGCTTTTGTTGTGTATTCTTCTGTTGTATATTCTTGTGTTGTTGTCTCCTGAGTGGTATTTTCGGTTTCTTTAGCATCTTTATTTCCACCTGTCAGATTATTTGCAAGAATAATTACAAGAACAACTATAAGTATTGCTGCTACTGCTAATGCTAATGCAATAATACTCATCTTTTTATTCTTATTGCTCTCTCTTAATATTTCTAATTCGTCTTCTTCTATACCATCATCGTCAGTTTCTCCGTAAAACAGGTCTTCTATAACTCCTGCTCTCTCCTTCTGAGCATTTTCCGCTTCATCATCAAACTGAAAATCTGTAGTGTTAAAATTAAAGTCATCAACTTCCTGAGGTTCTATGTCCTCAAATTCCATAGCTTTATTTTCTTCAAAAATCTTTGTATCAGCCATGCCTGATAAATCCTGAGTTTTAGATATATCATCTTCTTCTACGTTAAAGATTTTTGTCTTGCCTTCATCCGCATTAATTGCATCCGATAGTTCCTCTGTTTCTGAGAAATCGATATCATCTAAAAAAGTTTTCTTAGCATCTGAATCAACCGGCGTTCCACATATATGGCATGTCTTCTGCCAATCTGCCAATTGAGTTCCACAATGTTTACAATACATATGTACATATCCTCCCTGTGTTTTAAATTAAGCATCCATATATATATACGAAAAAAAATGCTATTTTATTTATTTCTTTTTTGTTTTGTATTATAATAACACAGTAACTAAATTTTATAAATACATTCGCAGGAGATTATTTTATGTGGAACAGAATAGAACTTAAAGCAGCTGCAAAGCAAAGATTTCATTCTAACTATTGGCCATCAGTTGTTGTAGCTGTTATCTTATCAATTACATTGGGAACTTTTTCTTTTGGGAACAGTTTCTCTAACGCAACTTCTGATAATTATTATAGCAGTTCAGATATTAATAATATACTATCTGATTCTCCTATTCCTGACTCATCATATTCAGATATGTCAGCATACATGAAGAATTACATATCTTCCATTTTCCCAGGAGTAAATGTTAATACAATACTTCAAGGACTCTCATTAATAATATTAATAGTTGGATTACTTTCAATACTTTTAAATGTTTTTGTATTTAATCCTTTGCAGGTTGGGTGCCAGCATTGGTTTATTCGTTCAAGAACTGAAGACAATTATAATATTGGTAGTGTAGGATTTACATTTAAAGAAGGATATGGAAATGTTACAAAAACAATGTTCTTAAAACAGCTTTACACATTTTTCTGGTCATTGTTATTTGTCTTTCCCGGAATCATCAAATCCTATGAATATCGTATGATTCCTTATTTACTTGCTGAGAATCCATATATGAGTACAGATGAAGCATTTGCAAGAAGCCGCTCTATGATGGATGGTGAAAAATGGAATGCCTTCGTTCTTGATTTGTCATTTATAGGTTGGAATATTTTGTCATCATTAACTTTAGGTCTTGTCGGTCTTTTCTATGTGGCACCATATCAGGCATATACTGACATGGAATTGTATGTAGCTTTATGTTCAAAACCTAATAATGGATATAACGGAACAAATTATAATAGTTATAATACCAATAATGGTTATGGTAATAATAATAGTTACAATAACAATAGTTATAATTATGACAACGATTATAGTAATGGTAACTCCGGCTATGGTAGTGGCTATGATGATAATAACTATAGCAATGGCTATGATAATAAATATGGCAATGGTAACGACAATTCAGGTTATGACAACAACAGTAATTCAAATTATAACAATAGTTCAAATGACTACGATTACAACAACCATGATAATTTAGATGAATAGATTATGCTTATAAAATTTTAATATTTTTAGAATAAAAAATGACCATCAAATGATGGTCTTTTTTTATAGGTGGTCAGTTATGTACTGTTCCACATTGTCCTTTTCAATATCTAAAGCAATTGAAAATTCTTCATATAGATTTTCTTTTGCTTCTTTTAAATATCTGTCGTCAACATATGTAATTTTCTTTCCCTGTTGAACTCTTTCCTTATTGCGCATATGCAATGTCTTAATAATTCTAATCCATTCAACACAATCACATGACGAAATTGCTTCTTTATATTTAGCCTCTCTAAGTCTTTCATTGTTAATCCACAACGGCTCAATACTTTTAATCTCATTTACAATATCTTCCGCCTGATCTTTCGAAATAACTGATCTCATTGTTACCCTGTTGTTGTCTACAGGATAAAATACTTTACTCTGTTCAGATTTCATTGGTACCAAAACATAATATAACTTATCTTTGTCGGCACCCGATATCTCTAACTTAGTAATGTCATCAATCTTACAAACCCCATTTCTGCCGTGTACAACATATTCTCCTATTTTAAACACTTATCTCACCTCTGACTTTTCTTTTCGGCTATGTATTTATTATACTCCTTTAACCGACAAAATGTCATAGGCATAATAAACAAACTTTAACACGCTAATGTTTGTTCATTATGTTAACTATTTAAACTCTACACTGACTCACCATTGTCAAAATCATCTTCTTCTTCACCTTCATCATCTTTTTCTGCTAAATATCTGATGTAAGCCTGTTCTTCTAACTTTTCATCGTCTTCCATTATTCCGTTTTTATTTTTATCAAATTTCTTATCATATGGTCCAAACATACAAACCTCCCTATTTACTCATTTTTAACTGCATTTACATCATACGGTGTTGTCTGATATACATAATAATTTAACCAGTTTGTGAATAACAACTGTCCTGCTGAACGCCAATTAACAACCGGCTCTTTTGTTGGATCATCATCAGGGAAATAATTTACAGGAACTTTAGGATTCATTCCCTTTTCCGTATCTCGTATATATTCTAATTTTAAAGTATCAGCATCATATTCCGAATGGCAAAATACAAAGAACTGTCTACTATCCTCGCTTTTAACAATTGCTACTCCGGCCTCATCCGATTCTGCCATCAATTCAAGTTTAGGTTCCGCAAGAATCTGCTCTTTTGTAATTTCAGTTGCTCTTGAATGTGGAGCGTAAAATACATCATCAAATCCTCTAAATAGTGGAGCATTTTTCTTAAGAATATGATGTTTATAAATTCCTGATAGCTTAGGTATTCTGTCTCTCTTTCTAATACCATAATGATAATAAAGGCCCGCATAAGCGCCCCAGCACAAATGGAATGTACAATGTACATGTTTCTTTGACCATTCCATTATCTTGCATACTTCATCCCAGTAATCGACATCTTCATAATCTATAAAATCAAGTGGTGCCCCTGTGATAATCAATCCATCATAAAAATGATCTTTTACTTCATCGAATGATTTGTAAAATTCATCTAAATGACTACTGTCTGTATGCTGCGATTTATATGTTACTGTCTGTAAAAATTCCACCTGAATCTGTAATGGAGTATTAGATAATTTTCTTAAAAGCTGTGTCTCAGTTACAATTTTAGTCGGCATTAAATTCAATACTAAAACATTTAATGGTCGTATATCCTGAGTCATAGCTCTCTGCTCTGTCATTACAAAAATATTCTCCTGCTCTAAAATATGCTGTGCAGGCAAATTCTGTTTTACTTTAATAGGCATCTTTCTTCACCTCTATCAAATTCATATGTAATATAAAATGACGTTGGGGGGGTCTAAAGCCTCCAACTTTAATTCCTACGAATTGTTTCGTGCTATGCACTCCCACAATCCTAGCATCATAAAACTATATTATACCACAAATCTATTATATCCACCAATAACATTTAGCTAATTGCCATACAAAAAATTTACTTCTTCTATAAATGCTTCAAATGTAATTCATCCCATATAATTTAGATATGCAATATGGCAATAAAAAATGTGCTTCAGTTTTACTAAACCAAAACACATTTTTTACATTTATAAATTGCAAAATTACTTTCATTATTTATTATTACTATAAAATAAGTAATTTATTCATCTTTTATTTTCTTCTTACAGTTACTTTAACTTTTAATTTCTTGCCACTCTTAAGATTTACTGTAATTGTAGCTTTTCCTTTTTTCTTCTTCGCTGTAATAACACCTTTTTTATTAACGGTAGCTATTTTTTTATTAGATGATTTATAACTTTTTACTTTATCGCCTGCTGATAAATTTGATACTCGTATTCTATTATATTTTCTGCGGAATCTTAGTGTAACCTTTGTTGTATTTAATTTTCCTGTAGGCTTAAGTTTTTTCGTCTCTTTTGTCTGTAATTTTCCACATACACTACAAATTCTTACTTTAGTTCCTTTTGCAAATATAGTTGCACTTTTTGTAGTTACCCACTGTGAATAAATATGTCCGTCTTCTATACAATCAAACTGCATAAGGAAATTCAAATCTGCATTTCCATTTACTCCGGGAACTTTTCCGGTTGATGTTGATTGCCATATCTGGTAAGGCTTTGTATATGAGCATGCCGAATTATATTGTGCTACCCACTTTGTCCATTGATTAAATCTGCTATCTGTAAGTTTATTTGTCCACCAGTTTAGATTTGCATAAACGCCTGCCTTATAGCCTGCTGCAATAGTCTTATTAAAAAATGCTGTAGCAAAATTTCCTAACTGCTTTGGAGTAAGTCCGTTTTGTGATGAATCTTCATAATCTATATAAATAGGATATGTTGGTTTTGCGCCTGTAGATTTAATTAATCTTAAAACATGATTTGCTTCGCTCTTTGCATCAGACTTACTTAAAGCATATGAATATATGTAAATTCCATAAGGAATATTGTACTTCTCACATCCTGCAACATTTTGTGCAAAATATTTGTCATCCTGACTTGTTAAATTGTTTCCATATCCGCAACGGATAATAACAAAGTCAACATCCGATTTACTAACTTTTTCCCAATCTATTTTTCCCTGATGATGACTTACATCTAAACCTTTTGCAACAGCGCCTGTAATTTGCTTTAATTTGTCATTATAGAATTTACCGTTGCTTTCTCCCCATGCTGTCTTTTTTGATGTTGTAGGTGCTTCTGTTGTAGGAGCCTGTGTTGTTGGGCTCTGTGTTGTCGTCTCTACCGTAGGAGCCTGTGTTGTTGTTTCAGTTACAGGCTGTGTTGTTGTAATATCTGTAGTTGATGATTCCTGTACTGTAGAAGTTTCTGTTGTACTTGTCTCTATTGATGGTCCTGTAGTTTCCTGTGATTCTTTTGTTGTTTCCTGCTGACTACCATCAACAGTCACCGGTTCTTCTTCAGCATTTATCCTTACTGAATATTTATTATTCTGATTTGTTTTTGCCTGTGCCTTTACACTTGTAAAATTAAATGGCACCGTCGTAGCAATTAGTGCCGCCACAAGAAAAACGGCTACTTTTTTCTTTGCTTCTGATTTCATATCTTCTCCTTTTATATAGCATTGTATATTTGACTCAAATTTATATTGTAACTAGCATATACTTCACAAACTCTCTTGTAAAATATCGATTTCTCATCACTTTTTCAATTTTACTGTATATATAAATTATTACAATAGACTGCGCTAAATTTCAGAATTTTTGCCACACTTTTGTTAACTAAAAACACTTTCTTTATTTGAAATTAGCAACTGTTATTCTGTATTTTTTATTACGCATTATCATAACTCCGATATTTCTTTCCTTATAGTATGTCTAATATTTTTTCAGCAAATTCTACTACAAACACTACTACGCAACTGATAACTGCCACCTGAAACAGACTTCTTCCCCACCATGCAAGTGCAACTGCAGTAATAAGTGCTATGATTGCAGATAATGTACTCTGCGTAGAATCCAAAATTGCCGGGAACGTCATTACTGCCAATGTTACATATGGGACGTAAAATAAAAATGACTTTAATGTCTGATTTTTTATCTCTTTTCTTATTAATGTAAGAGGAAGCACTCTTATCAGATATGTAACAAGAGCCATTGCAAATATGTAAATATATATTTTACTGTTCAATTATTTTTCCTCCTTTACAGGGAACAAAATTGCTGCTCCAAGTGAAATTACTACTGTAAGTATTATTATTTTCATACCACTTGATATAGCTGAAAATAATGCTAATTTATTAAATATGTAACTTGCAACAAAGCTTATTATTATCAATACTGCAACTATTTTATTCTTTCTCGCAGGAGGTATGATGACTGCTATAAACATTCCATATAAACCTACGCTTAATGCACTAACCACTGAAACAGGAAGAAAATTTCCAAGCACTACGCCAAATACAGTTCCAAATACCCATGCAGGTGACGCAACTGCTGCCATTCCGAAATTATAATATGGGTCTAATTTCCCGTCTGTCAGTATTGACACTCCAAATATTTCATCTGTTATAAAATATCCCATTATGAGCCTTTTCCAAATTGGTGTGTCTGCCGGGATTTTCTGACTCAATGCACATGACATAAGCAAATATCTTGCATTTGCAACCGCTTCCATAACAACCATTTCTATTAAACCTGCATGAGCTGCAATCAAAGTAAAGCAAATATACTCTCCCGCTGATGCATGAAGTCCAAAACTTGTTAATCCTGCTTGAAATGCTGTAATTCCTGCTTTTTTCGCCGCTATTCCTAATGTAAATGCCACAGCCAGATATCCCATGGCTATTGGTATTCCATTTTTTATTCCCCTTACAAATTCTTTTCTATGTGTATGTTGTTTCATTTTACCTAATCCCATTATTTCATTAAATTACTGTATATAAATTATGTAATGCCCCGCCCTTCGGTCGGCGGCTATTCGTCGGAAACTTTTATAGGAAATGAACTTCGTTCATTTTGTTTCCTCCTGGATAAAAAACTTTACCACTGTATAAGTGCCGCTCCCCAAGTTAATCCGGCACCAAATCCGGCAAGTAAAATCAAATCGTTTTCTTTAATTTTTCCTTCTTTATTTACTTTATCTAAAAGTATCGGTACGCTTGCCGCAGAAGTATTTCCGCATGTATCCAGATTTACAGGAATTTTGTCCATAGGTATTTTCTTTCTCTTTGATATAGAAGTTAAAATTCTTAAATTTGCCTGATGAAGCACAAATAATTCAACATCATCTATATTCTTTCCTGCCTTATTTAGGACTTCATCTATGCATTCAGGAACTTTTTTTACTGCAAATTTGAATACTGACTGACCTTCCATTGAGACATATCCCGGTGTCAAATCTCCTTTCACAATAGGATTATTGTTTTCACGTCCTTTGCACGCTAATACATCTCCGCCTGCTCCATCTGCGCCCTGTATTCCTGCTAAAATTCCCGGTGTTTCGCTTGCTGCAACAACTGCTGCACCTGCTCCGTCACCAAATAAAATACATGTTCCCCTGTCATTCCAGTCTACGATTTTTGACAAAGTCTCCACTCCAATTAAAAGTGCATTTTTATACATGCCCGTTTTTATGTACGCATCTGCTGTATTGAGTGCAAATAAAAATCCTGAGCATGCTGCATTTATATCAAATGCAGTTGCATTTACAGCCCCTAACTCCTTCTGAACGCTACATGCTGTACTAGGCAAAAGATTATCTGCTGAAACAGTTGCTACTATTATTAAATCTATATCCTCAGGTTGCAAATTTGCATTTTCAAGTGCATCCTTTGCTGCCATTGATGCCATAGTAACCGTAGTTTCGTCTTCGACTATATGACGGCTTTGTATTCCTGTTCTTTCCCTGATCCATTCATCATTTGTATCTACAAGCTGTGCTATATCATCATTTGTTAATACTTTTTTTGGAAGATAACTTCCTGTTCCCACTATTTTTGTATACATTTTTCTCTCCATTTTAATATTCAATTATGTCTATTCATTATCTGTCCCGAAGCCTGTTGATATTAAGAGAAAGAGCATTTGTCCCCGTCGGTTCAATGTTTTGTCATGTGGAATAATTAGAAACGAAGATTCTAAAATCAGACCACATGACAAAACGTTAGAACCGCTACGAGGGACAAGCAGCGCGAGCGTTCTTTCGTTAATATCAACAGGCTTCGGGGCAGTATATAAATCATTGTTAATTTACTACTATATGGAGTATAGAGAATATTAATTTCTTTGTCAAATTAAAATACCCCATTTGGGTAGATTGTAATCTGACCAAATGGGGTGAAGGATAAGAAATTATTTTATAAGATAATTAAAATTTTTTCTCTGATTTTTTCAAAGTATTATTCAGTTAATGTCAATAATTGTAACACCGGCATTATTCGTTTTTTCTGCAACGCATTATTTTGTTAACACCTGCATTTCCCAGATTGAGTAGCCATAGCCTGTTCCTCTTTCTACTCCCTGGAATTTTACATATCTTGCCTTAACTGCGTTAAATTCTACAGTATCCTCTCTGCCATTCTGGTTTCTCATTTCTTTAACTGTTGTCCAGTTTTCTCCGTCCATTGATACCAAAATGTCGTAGTTCTTTCCGTATGCACCTTCCCAGTTAATAAGCACTTTGTTGATTTCATATGCATTTCCTAAATCCATTGTCATCCATGCATCATCTGCATAATTTGATGACCATCTTGATTCACCATTTCCATCAACTGCCTTTTCGCTTGTCATAGCATCATTTTCTGAGCCTGACTGCTTTGTATCTGCATTTAAAGCAACATTTGTTCCTGATGGAGTATTTGTTTCACCCTGTGAAACTTTTCCTCCGTAAACTTCCATTTCCCAAAGAGAATAGCCGTAGCCTGTTCCTCTTTCTACACCTTGGAATTTTACATATCTTGCTTTTGTTCCATTAAATGATGCAGTATCTTCTCCACCATCCTGGTTTCTCATTTTCTTAACTGTTGTCCATTCTTTTCCGTCTGTTGACACCTGAATATCATAAGCTTTTCCATAAGCAGCTTCCCATTTAAGAACTACTTTTCCAACTGTATATGTTTTTCCTAAGTCTACGCTTATCCATGCATCATCTTCAAACTTTGATGACCAACGTGTTCCGTCATTTCCATCAAATGCATTTGCTGCTACAACATTTTCTCCTTCAGGTGCAGATGATGAAACTTCTTTATTTAATGCAAGATTTCCGTCCGGTGTATCAGGTTCAGCCGGTTGTGTAGGCTGTTCAGGTTCTGTAACGCCTCCCTGTTCTTCACCTTTTCCAAACAATCTTATTTCATATAAAGAGTTTCCATAACCTGTTCCTCTTTCTATGCATTTAATTCTTACATATCTTCCATTTACTGCATTGTCAAATGAAATTGATTCAAGTCCTGTGCTTCTATTTGAATCACCATTCTTCTGTCCACCAATTCCCTTGTTCTGAGTAAACATTGTTTTCCAATTTGTATTATCAGAAGATACCTGAATTTCATATTTCTTTGCGTAAGCACCTTCCCAATACAATTTAATTCCACCAATTTCCTTATTTTCTTTTAAGTCAATTGTAATTGACTGTGGGTCCTCTGCTTTTGATTCCCAACGTGTATTGTAATCTTTATCGATTACGTTTGAAGCCTTACCATCTGCATTTGCTTCTGATGTAACATCGATAACTTGTGCTTTTGATAAGTCAATTTCAAGATAATTTGATAAGTCTGCAAATGTAACATCATCAGATGCTGCTACAGGTGCCTTTGTTCCTTTTTTGTAGATTTTGATGTAATTAAGGTTAAATCCGCCATCTACAAATTTAAGTTTCATTTTGTATTCACCTTTTTTGAGATGAATTGCCTTATCTGCTTTTACATTTTTCCAATCTGTTTTTGAATTATCTAAGTATGTTGTTAAAATGTAGTCGCTGTCATTATCTGTTTTTAACTTGATTGCACTGCTCTTTTCTGTATTTACACACTGAACTCTGTAATCAACTACATAATCAGCATCTTCTTTTACATTGATTGTGTAAATAAGTGAATCTCCATCATCAATCCAACCAACATATCCACCTTCCTGGTAATTTGTATCAGGTTCACAGCTAAAGTTTGTATAATAATCTTCAGCTTCAATTACACCTGAAACTTCATTTACAGGATCTGTATTCTGTACAGGTACATATGTTACTTTGTCTCCGTTTTCATCTATTGTCTTGTCTTCATTCTTTGTAGGGTCAACATCAACTGTTGAATGTGCAGGTACTTTTGCACTTTCTAAATTTCCATTTGCATTTGCAAAATGTACTGTTATTTCTTTATCAAACGGATTCCAAACTTCAGCTGTGTAAGTTGTCTTTCCATTTGCTGTCTTAGAAAATACCTGATAACTTGTGTAATCTGTTGACCAGATGCTTGTATCAATGTATCCTTTTGCACACATATTCTGGATATACCAATATGAGTTAAACATTTCATCTGTTGCAAGAACACCATCAATATAATTTCCATCTTCATTTAAATGAGATGTATATTCATTTGCCCAACGGTCAGCAGCACCATCTGCATCACTCAATGCCATAAATGGCCATAAAATGTGATACCATCCTTCAGGGTCAGATTCTCCATTTTTCTCAAGTTTCTTCTGATATGCTTTCTGAATCTGTTCGTACTGATTCCAAATATTATCTACTGTATTTTTTCTGTAACCCATATATGTAATTGCAGGTGTTACAGGAAGTAAATGAATACCCATGATACAGCATGGATTTCCTGAGAAGTATGTACCATTTGTATATCCAAGTCCCCATACCATTCCTGTGTATGGGAGAACATCACAATCTTCATCGCCATATACATCTGTTCCATATCCCGGTGCCCAGTTGTTACTATCTAATTCTGTTCCTGCATCCATGTTGAACCAATACTGTTCAATTGCATCAACCTCTGATGTGTAGCCCCAGATACCTGCATCTCTGTATGTGTTATTTTCCGTTACAAGACCCCATAAGTAAAGTCCTGCCCATGCAAATGTTGCTTCTGATGCTGATTCCTGGTTGTTACCACTGTTGTTATCACCATATCCGCCTGCCCATGAATGTCCTTCATAAACATCAAAGTTTCTCATATATGGTAATAATTCATCATCCTTATCAGGATTCATTGCGTCTCTAATTAAAAGTTCAACCATATCACCATAATCTTCTACAAACTGTGAATCATATGATGCCAATACTGCTGCAGGGAATATGAAATATGCCCATAAGAAATGATGGTCTGATAAGTTAATTGCCATACCATGGTCACCACCATCACCACTTACTGCACCCCAACTTGTGTGATAATACATGTAATAAGGAAAATCTTCTTCTCCATCATATGTAAGCCAGTTTTCCATTATTTTTCTTAATACGCTGATAAGCTTGTCTCTTGTTTCGTATTCACCTAACTGGTCGGCAATTAAAATACCCATTGTAATAGGATGAGATTTTTTACCCTGCCAATATGGATCTGCTACCCAATATGATTTTAACGCACTGTCAGTAAACTGTTTCAAATATGCATACATCCATTCTGTATCATAACTTCCTGATTCATCAGGAGTTGTATACTGTGGAATAATTCCGTTAAATTTCTGAGTGTAGTTAAATTCATTTCCTTCATGAATTCTTAAATCACCACGAACTGAATTGTAAATTAATGCCTTTCCTGATTCAGCCTTCTTATATGAAGCATCTGAATATTTCCACTGATGTGGCATCATACACATTAATGTTGAATTTTCAATTCCATTATCATTTCTCTTCTGACTGATAACTGATTCATATTTTGTTGTATTAACTGCTTTTGATTCATCATATGTAGCTGTTACCTTTGTATCTGTTACATATGAATATGCATGTTTATACATATATGCTAACTGTGCTACAGCTTCTGCGTCTTTAGCTGATTCAGGATTATGAACTTTTGCTGCCTCTTTTTGTGTTGCTAAAAGCTTAATAGGTTCATCTACTGCCAAAGCACCTACAACCATGTAATTCTGATTATCCCCTAATGAAATTTTCAATTTGCTTCCAACTCTTGTTACTGTAGAGCCTGCAGGCATATAAACACCGTAATAATGATACTGTGTCTTATTTCCATCCCCAGGTGCTTCACTTTCATTTTTAGCTCCAACGCCAAACTGATCACCATTTAATGTTTCACCATCTTCTTTTAATACTTCTTTTCCGTCTTTGTCAAAGAATTTTACTAAATTGGCTACATTTATTTCTACAGAAGATGCATCTTCAAATGTTGAATATACATATGGAGAACCTTTAATTAATGTATTTAACATTTTTGGTGAATCTGTATCTGTATATGCTACATCTACTGACCAGTCTCCATAACTATGTAATTTAGCTGATGCTTCTTTTGTTACTGCTGATGTTCCAATTGTAATATCTTTATATTTACTTTCTGCTCCCATACCACCATTATCTGAACGTGTATAGAAACCATCTGCGTAATATAATCCAAGACCTGTTGCTGAATATGAATATACTAATGGAAGTGCCGGCATTGTGTCACTGTACTGAGTATAAACAATAGATGTCCACCAGTCATTTGATGGTATTGCACTTTTTACGTTACTTGTAACATATTTAGGATCTCTTGGCTGTAAAAGGTTTGTATCATCAATTGCATAACTTCCTTTACCTAATTTAACAACTTCTTTCTTTGGTAAATCAGGAATCTGGTTAACTACCTTTTCATCACCATTCTGATACTCATATACTTTAATTTCTCTGATAGAATATCCTGAGCCCCTTCCGTATGCTATTCCCTGCATACGTACATATCTGACATTTTCTGCATAAAATGAAATGTCTTCATCTTCACCATTTCCTCTTATATTTCTATAAACCGTATTCCAGTTGTTTCCATCTGCTGAAACCTGCAAATCATAAATTCTTGCAAATTCTGTCTGCCACTGTAATACAACTCTTCCTACTGTATATTCTTTTCCCAAATCTACAGCAAGATTCTGGTCTGCTGTCTGGGCCACGCTGTCATATGACTGTGATAACCAATATGAATCATAGTCATCATCTACTGCATTGCTTCCACTTAACGGAGTCGATGCCCACCATGGCTGAGAATAAGAAGAAACTGATACCTCTTTGCCCAATGCTATATTCTCTGCTTCTGAAACAGGCGCAATACAATTATCGTCGCCAATTCCATAAATGCCAACTTCTCTTATTGATGCTCCCCAACCTGACTTCTTATCGTCTGAGCCTGACTGGGATTTGCTATAGTTTATTAAGATACGTACATAACGACCATTTCCCTTTGTTAGCTTATAATCTTCAGTCGCATCTGTACTTAAAACGTCCTCATAGTAACTGTAGTCAACTGTACCATCTTTTTTAAGTACATTCTTAACTTCTCCTCCGTTACCACTTGTTGTTTCATAGATTTTTGTCCAATTAATTTCATCATCTGAAACTAATACCTGATATGCAACTCCATAGCTGGCATCATTCTGCCAGTCAATAACTACTTTGCTGATATCAGCCTTTCCTCCAAGGTCAATATCTAACCACTGGTTTGCTTTATTAGCTGCTGCTCCCCACTGAGTTGATATTTTACCATCTGTGGCAAAGCTTGCTACATCGCCACCATTTAATGATGAAGCATACGCAGGTCTGTTAGTTGATAATAACCATGGTTTGCTTCTGTCTGCTGCACTTACATGCAAATTTGAAAAATCTGCGCTTCCTGCTAACATTGCCATACTTAAAGCACATGCTAACGATTTTTTAATCATTCTGTAATGCTTAGTTCTCATATTACCTTCCTCCTTTTTATTTGGATAAGATAATATAATAAAACTTCCCCTTCATAACGATATAATATAATTAAACCTTTCCCTTTATTATATATAACAAATTAAGTAAAACTTTTTTTAATCCTCCCTTCATATAATTTGCATACACTTTGTTCTTTCCTTTTTTCCACATCACGATATTCTTTGTACTCTGCTGTAAATACTTATTATTCATGACATACACTGCTATTAGTATTAAACCTGTAACCTGCTCAAATTTGCAGTTACGTGGGTATATTAAACCCACGCAACCACTTATTTGATTTAAATAGCAATTTATTTAAAAAGTTAATATGCTTTTTTTACTTAATTATGCTCACCCTTTTAAATAATATTTAACTCTCATTTATGTTGTCACAGACTAATTTTATCTTCCATATACCTCAAATTCATATATTGAATATCCATATGGAAGTGCTCTTGTTACACCCTGCATTCTTACATATCTTGCATTTACAGTATTAAATGTAACTGTGTCTTCTCCACCATCCTGATTTGTTAAATCCTTTACTGTTGTCCAGTTCTTTCCATCTGTTGATGTCTGGATTTTATATGCTTTACCATATGCTGCTTCCCAATTAATAACTACTTTTTCAACTGATTTTACTGTGCCTAAATCTACTGTAAGCCATGCATTATTTGCAAAATTTGATGACCATCTTGTATCTTTATTTCCATCTACTGCATTGCTGCCTGCAAATTCATCACTTTCATTTCCTGACTGGGAAACTGTACAGTTTTTAGAAACAACTGATGCGGAAGCTGTTGTCTGTGAAGCTACGCCATATACCTCAAATTCATATATTGAATACCCGTATGGAAGTGCTCTTGTTACACCCTGCATTTTTACATATCTTGCATTTACAGCATTAAATGTAATTGTATCTTCTCCACCATCCTGATTTATCAAATCTTTTACTGTTGTCCAGTTTTTTCCATCTGTTGATGTCTGAATTTTATATGCTTTACCATATGCTGCTTCCCAATTGATAACAACCTTGCTGACTTTATATGATTTTCCTAAATCTACTGTAAACCATGCATTGTCTGCAAAATTTGATGACCATCTTGTATCTTTATTTCCATCTACTGCATTACTACCTGCAAACTCATTATTTTCATTTCCTGAAGTTGTAACATTTTTGCCCTTAGCTACATTAGTCGCTTCTTCTTTTACTACTTCCTTAGTAAATACAATATCTCCAATATTAACTGCTCCATCTACTGAACTAATTGCAATCGTATGCTCACCCTTTGTCAATGTTAATTGTAAATTATGCTGTATAAATGTTGTCCAATTTGTGCTTCCCGTAACAGGAACGTTTACTGCATTTGCTCCATCAACCTTTACAGTTATATTCTTTGCATTGTATTTTGTGTCTCCTGCTGCCAAACCTATATTAACCTTATATGTTCCTGTATCAGCTGCATTAACCTTATATTCCAATGAAGATCCTGAAACAAGGTTTCCTACATAATTTGGTGTTGTAGATGTGTTCTTTGTTATTCCTGATGTAGCACTTACATACTCTGTTGCATTAATTGTTCCCGGGATTTTCTTTGCTGTTACTGTTTCTCCACCACTTGATTTCGAAAGTCTCTTTTCAAGCTGATCGTAATAAAGTGACTGTGGATATAATGTTGCTCCTTTTCCAATTCCTTCTTTATAGTCTTCCGGTGCTGTATTTACAGTTCCATACTGTGAAGACATTGTTGTAGGTGTTGTCTTAACATTTGTAGCAGCACCTTGAGTTCCTATAATATAACCATTTCCAAACTGTCTTGAATCAATAATATAATTCATTCCTGACTTATAATAATTTCCTTTTGTGTTCCAGAAAACAGTTTCTGTTGATGTATAACCATGTCTGTTTCCTGCAGTGCCACCATATGGTCTTACATTTGATTCAACAAAATCACCATTAAGTTCTTCATTATCAATTAAGTTAGACATACTTAAATACATATGGAAATCACTTCCGTATTTTGGATTTGTTGATGTATAATGATAAATTACATTTCCACTTGTATATGCATATTTAAATGAAAAACTATGTCTTGCACTTGTTGATGAGCAATTTTTAATTAATGCTTCCTGTGAACAAACATTCATTCCATAACCGTTTCCGCCACCACCTTCATACTGTGGATGACTGAAATCACAGCTGTCAATTGTAATGCTTCTGCACTGGCTTAAATCAAGTCCGTTCGAAATCATATGAATTTGACTTGCATTTTCTGCCTGATATGTAGAAATATTCTTTGCAAAACAGTTTACATTTAATGCAAATTTAATCAAAAATGCATTATTTGCATCATATGCTCCTGTTCCACTTGTCTTATAGTCTTCCTCTCCCCAGCCATTTGTCTTGCTGTTGGCTTTATTTCCAATGGAAAAGTCTGTCAATCCTACATTCTGCTGCTTTGGAGTTACTTTATAAACTCTGGCATTGTCTCTTGTTTTCATATAATATCTTGTAGGGATATCAATTGTAATTGTCTTACTATTCTTATCTACTGCTGTTATCTGTCTATAAAATGTTGTTCCCATTGTTGTAGGATTTACACTTGCTGACCAGAATCCTGACATCTGATGTTCATTAATCCATGCAGCTGTTCTGTCACTTCTGATAATTACCCAATCACCAACTTTTAAATTTCCAACATTACTCAAATAAATTTTATTTGTTGGTGTTTTTGGTATATCCTGTGACAAACTATAATAATTTCCATCGTCAGCACTATTCCATGTACCACCATTTGGAGATACATTAATAACCTGACTATATCTCATATTTTCCGCATAGCATCTTATAAAAGTCTTTCCTTTTCCTGCTCCTTTAAATAAGATGTTGCTGCCTTTTATTCTTAAAGCTGCTGAATTTGAAGTAGTTGGCTTTACCTTGTATGTTCCTTCCGGAAGATATACTGTTCCACCACCTGATGCCTCAACAGCGTTGATTGCATTTTGAATTGCTGATGTTGAGTCTTTCGCTCCTGTACTGTCAGCTCCATAATTTACTACATTTACATACATTCCACTCATCTGAGTTGGAACTTCTTTTTCACCTTTTTCATATCCTGCATATGAAAAATCCTGTAAAAACTGTCCGCTACTGTTCGTGTATCCGGGTGTCCAGTTACTCGGATATAAACTACTTCTCCATGTGTCTGCTCCTTTTACCAAAGCTGTTCCGTTGATTGTTCCTAATGATGCGGTAACCATCATTAAAGAAAGTGCCATTGACACTAACTTTCTCCTGTTCATTTTTTACCCTCCAATTTTCCTAATATAATTATATAAAAGAGGCCCATAGCCCTTTTTCATGCTATGAAGCCTCTTTAATATCTGTCCTTTAATCTAGTATTTTACTTTCCATATACCTTCATTTCCCATAATGAGTATCCATACGGAAGTCCTCTCTTAACACCCTGCATTCTTACATATCTTGCATTTACTGTGTTAAATGTGATTGTATCTATTCCACCGTTCTTTCCTGTTACATCTTTTGCTGTTGTCCAATTCTTTCCATCTGTTGATGTCTGAATCTTATATGATTCTCCATATGCACCTTCCCAGTTAAGTACAACTTTATCAATTGCATATGTCTTTCCTAAATCTACTGCAATCCATGCATCATCTGCAAAATTTGATGACCATCTCGTTCCTTCATCTCCATCAAATGCATTTGCTGCTGCCATTACATCTGTCTCTGTTCCTGATGTTGATGCTGTTTTACCTTTAGCAACATTTACTAATGTTGTTTCTCCTTCATCTGGTTTTGAAGGTTCTGTTGGCTGTTCAGGTTCTGTTGTGCTTCCACCATTAATTGTGTAAGTAGCTGTTGCAATTTCTGAAGCAATCATTCCTTTTCTGTATGCTATTGCTTTAATTGTTGTATTCTTATTTAAAGTAATGCTTGGTACATAAAGTTTTGAATTTTCATTTGGTGTAGAACCATCTGTTGTATATCTGATTTCAACACCCTTTGTTGCACTGCTAATCTGTAACTTCTTATTTCCTGAGTAATTTCCTGATGCTAAGCTAAATGTTGGCTGTTCAACCTTCTTTGCTTCATATACTCCAACTTCCCAAAGAGAATATCCATACTGCATTACTCTCTTTTCGCCCTGGAATCTTACATATCTGCATGTTGTTGCATCAAATACAATTTCTTCATCTCCACCTTTTCCTGATGTTGTGCTGTAAACTGTATTCCAACTATTTCCGTCCACTGATGTCTGAATCTTATATGCTGTTGCATATGAAGCTTCCCAATCAAGTGTTACTTTGTTGATTGTGTAATTTCCACCTAAATCAATGTTGAACCACTGATCATCTGTAAATTCTGATGACCATCTTGTTGTTCCATCATTATCTACTAACTTGTCACCACCTATTGATGGGTTTTCACTTGAAGATACTGTTACATTCTTTCCTAATGCAATGTTAGTATTCTTTGATACTTCTGCACCCTTTACTGTGATTGTTGAAGATGCCATTGCTGATGTAATGTATCCGTCTTTTACTGCTATTGCTTTTACTGTTGATGTACTTGATACAGGAATAATGCCGTCATAAACTTTTGATGAAGTTGTTGGTCTTGTTCCGTCTGTTGTGTAGTAAATTGTTGCACCTTCTGTAGATGACTTAATTTCTACATACTGTGTATCATCATATGTACCTGTCGGAACTGAAATCTCCGGTGTCTGAGCCTGAGTAATATTAAATTTCTTATCTTTGTATACTTCAAAGCTTACTAACGCCTTTGCACCAATTGTTGCTGTTCCTAAAGTTGTTCCATTTGCGTTCTTAAATGTTACTTTCTTTGTAGCATTTGTTGGGTTCCATACTGTAGCAGTATATTTATTTGTATTCTTATTGTAGTAAACTGCTGCTGAGCAATCTCCTGTTGCTACAATATCAGTTGTCTTTGTTCCTAATTCTTTCATACTGTTAATGAACCAGTATGTATTTGCTGTATCTGTTTTCTGTACCTTATCATCATTTGCAAGGAATTTCTGTAATGCCAATGTTGGATTTGTCTGTGATAAGAATGGCCATGTAATATGCTGCCAACCTGTATCTGCCTGTGGATATGTGTCTAACATTGTCTGAATTTCTTCTTCAGCCTTTCCTTCATTTCTAGCTACGATAACGGCTTTCTTCATAGCTTCATCAGTATCATCTAATAATCCCTGATAAATTTCTGCACATCTTTCCTGATTCATACCGTAGTATGTTAAATATTCAGAAATTGGTAACCACTGAATACCATATACATATAATGGCTGTCCACCAAAGAATGTACCGTAGAAGTTAATTCCTCCATAAACCTGTCCTACAACATCGTATGGCCATTCCTTAACCCAGTTATCTTTATCATAATCAAACCAGTACTGTTCTACTGCATCCATTTCATTTGAGAAGCCAAATACACCTGCATCTCTGTATGTGTCATTTCCTGTAAGTGTTCCCCATAAGTATAAACTTACCCAGCTGAATAATGATTCACTTGCTGATTCCTGATTGTTTCCTGAATCATTGTCTGCGTATCCGCCTGCCCATGAATGTCCTTCATATAAATCATATGATCTGAATCTACAGAATTCACTATCATTATCAGATGGATTTGCGTAATCTCTGATTAACATTTCAATCATTTCTTTGTAATCATTGTAGAACTCTTCATCATATGTTGCTAATACTGTAGCAGCAAACATAAAATATCCGTATGTGAAATGGTGGTCACAAATTGAAGCATTTGCACCAAATTCACTCTGTGCATAATAAAGTGTTCCCCAATTGTTATCATAAATGAAATAACTAATGTCATCTTTACCATCATATGTAAACCAGTTAATAAGAATCTTCTTAATTCTTGCAAAGAATTCATCTCTTAATTCTGTATCCCCTAACTGGTCAGCCATAAGAACTCCCATTCCTAATGGATGTAAATTCTTACCTTCCCAATAAGCATCTGCTGCAGGGTTTAAATTCTTTGTTGCATCATCTAACTGTGCTAAATACATCTGTGCTTCTTCACTGTCGAAATCACTTCCTGATGGAATCGCAAATGTTGGAAGAAGACCTGCAAATGTTTTTGTTGTAGTAAATTTATTTGAAATGATTGTCTTTAAAGCACCTCTTACTGAAGTATATGTTGTGAATGCGTTATTATCATCTGTTGAATTTTTCCACTGATGAGGAAGCATACATAACATAGATTCATTTGAAAATCCATTTCTCTTAACTGTTGTTGTTAAGTTATAGTGTGAGTTAATCTTTGCATTGTCATCACTATAATCATATGTTACGGCTGTATCTGTTACAAATGCATATCCATGTGCAAAGAATGTTTCTAACTGGTTCTTTGCCTGCATTGTACCAATTGACATATATCCGTTGTCTGCCGGGAATGTTACTTTAATATAACTTCCGATTTTCTTAAATGTTGTATTTTCAGGTACTGTTAAACAATAATAACTTGTTGAGTTCTTTGTACCGTTCTTATTGTCATCATCTGTAACCTGAAGTCCAATATGGTCAGCTGTAATCTTATCAAGATTATTTGCTAAAATTGTATTTCCATTTGCATCAAAGCACTGTGCATCAGCTGATGATGAAATGTAAATTGTTCTTGTTGTTCCATATTCAGTAAAGATATATGGTGAACCTTTTACATGTGTTGACTGCATTGCTACATGATTGTCATCACATAAACCTACTTTTACTGAATAGTCACTGTAATCCATAACCTTGTCACATGCTGAAGCTGTGTCAAGATTTTCAGGCATAATGTAAAAGTCAGGTTTTGTTTCTGAAACTACTGAAACATTTACATCTGTCTCGCCCATTGCAGGAAGCCAACCTTCTGTAGCAGTTAAAACTCCCAGTCCCTTTGTTGAATATTTTGTCTTTAATGGAAGTGTTGATAACATGTTTCCAAACTTGTTGATTAAGATTGACTGCCACCAGTCATTACTTTCAACAGGAACTTTAATATTATCTGCTGCATAAACCGGAAGTTTAGCTTTTGCTTCGTACATATCATTTGACAAATAGCTTCCTTTATTATTAGCAGTTTTCTTTACCTGAGACTGTGGTAACGCTTCTATATTGTGTGTTACCTTCTTATCTCCATTTTTATATTCGTATACCTGTAATTCATTTATACTAAATCCACTTCCATTTTCAACTCTTGTATATCCATACATTCTTACATAACGTGCATTAGCATAAAGTTCTACATTGTCTACTTTATTTCCTGAACCTTTTGTCTGTCTGTATAATGTTGTCCAATTATTTCCATCTGTTGATGTCTGAATATCATAAATCTTACCTGCATCAGATGCCCAATTTATAATTACTCGACCTATCTCATAGTTTCTGCCTAAATCTACGCATAACCATTGTTTATCTTTTTCACCTGATGTCCAATATGAATTCATATTTCCATCTACAGCATTCTTTGCAAGTACTGTTGACTGGTCAATTACGCCATTGTCATCATACATCCACCATACATCTCTAAGTGATGAAGCTGTTACATTCTTGCCTTCTGCTATATTTTTTCCGTAATCTACAGGTCTCTGTGTAACTCCGTTTAAACCAAGAACCTGAAATTCGTATAATGAGTATCCATAAGCAGTCAAAGCTTTATCTGTCATATAAATTCTTACATATCTTGCTGAGCCACTTAAATCAATTGTCTCATTTCCACCCTTACATGAATTGTTTGTGTAAACATCTCTCCAGTTTTCTTCATCATCAGAAAACTGAATCTTGTAAGCTGTTGCGTACGCACCTTCCCACATAAGTTTTACACCTGTAATCTGTGTAACTTTTCCGAGATCTACGTACATCCATTCATTTTTGTTGTTCCATGAGCTTTCCCATCTTGTCGATGTTGAGCCATCCACTGCATAAGACGGATCACTGTTTTCTACAGATGAGCTGGCATATACCATTCTTCCGTTCGAAATAACATATGGTGTATTGTCATCCGCTGCCTTTACAGTAGGCATTAAATTCTGCGCAGGTACTACTCCAACTACCAACGCTGCTGAAAGTGCAAAGCTTGCTGCTCTTTTTGACACTTTCCTTAGATTTTTAGTTCTCATTAAATAAAAACCTCCCCTTCATATTTTTTATGAAAAACGCGCTATGCGTTTTTATTCACTTTCTGCGATTACGTAAAATATTTGCCCAATCTCAATATTTCTCGCATAAATATAATTAATAATCTCAACATTTTCCGCATAATATAATTAATACAAACCCTTTCTGATTTCTATTATTATCACTCTACGGTTTTCAATAATAATTCGAAACTCTATACATATTTATTTGGTAATTTTTATTTTTCTAAATTACCAAGATAAAAATAAAGCGTATATTAAAAAGTTTTCAATACACGCATTAACTCACGAAATATCAGGCTGACTTGCCCGCTTTTTTGAATCCGACCCCCAACATATTCCCAATATATATGTCGTTCTATATTTAAAATATTAGAATTTAAAAACATTTTTTGCAATATATCATCAAAAAAATGTCTATTTTATTTGTTTTTTTGTTGATTATGCACAAATACCTTACTATTTTATGGGATTTCAAAATTTTCATTTTGGTGTTTTTGCCTTTTTTGCAAAAAAAATAGCGCAAAAAAATGTCGAAAAAACATAATTTTACGCTTATTTTTGATAAAAATATTTTTATTTTTTTATTAATTCTTTTATTAAATCCATTTTGTCCATAGCCATTTCATATCCCATTTCATTTGTCTGTCTCAACACTTTCACATCCTTTTCAAAACTATTGAGTTTCACCTTTGGCTGAAGTATTATTGCCTTTCCCTCATCTTCCAACTTATGACAATACTCTACTGTCTCGTTATATCTGATGTGTCTTGTATATAGGGCATTTGCTAATTCAGGATATTTCTTTTTAACACGATTCGCTGCAAATTTGGTCTTTGCATTTAATGTTTTCCTATATTCTAATGGCTGTGTCAGGATAATTAGATTTTTTTCATTTCCATCCGCCATAGACTTACGTATCGGAATCGGGTCAGCTATCCCTCCATCATAATATGGTGTTCCATTAATGTTAATCGTTGGGAAAAATCCGGGTATTGCACATGTTGCTCTTAGCATTGTATATTTATCATCCATTTCCATGCCATCCATATACTCAGCTTTTCCTGTAATACAATTAGTTACACCAACTCTTACCTTTCCTGTGTATTTCTTATATGTTTCCATATCAAATGGCATTAATTCATTTGGAACTGTTCCATATGCAAATTCAAGACCAAATAAACTTTTATCTGTCTTAAAATTATTTATTCCGATATATCTTTTGTCATTTCTATATTTTTCTAATACAAGTAAATTTCTTTCCTTCTGTTTTGAAATATAAGATATCGCATCTGTTATTCCTGCCGATACACCTATTACATAAGGAAATTCGATACCATTATCTAATAACGCATCCATTACGCCACAACTAAAAATAGGTCTGAATGTTCCACCTTCTAAAACTAATCCTGCCATACTATTCCTCCTAATGCTTCATTCAGATTTGTTTTACATAAAATACTAATCCAATTAATAACTTTAAAGTCACTCTTTTGTTTTTTATTGTATCTTTTGTTATTTGCAGCCTAAAAGTATATTTTTATAAAACAACATGTCTCTGTGAAATATTAACCGTTGACTCTCTTGTTTCTTCTTCTCTTAGTTTAATTTCAACTATTTTAATTATCTGCTGAACCATTTCATCTTTTTTATAAATATCGCTACAAAATGTTTCTTTAAGTGAACACCACTTATCAACCATACATACTATACCACCCTCAATATTTTTAGGTGGTATCGGTACTAGTGGAAACATATGTCTTACTATAAGATTCTTTTCTATTTCTGTTAATTTAAAATCCCTTGTAGCATTTTTCAATGCTATTGCCGGGTGTTTAAATCCATGCCATCTTCCATGAGGTTTATGCCAGTCATATAAAAAATAATCATGCAAAAGGCCGCCTCTTATAAGACTTTCCCTATCATATTCAGTTCCCATGGCTTCTGCCATCAAAAAGCTATTGTATGCTACAGCTATGCTATGTTCTAAGCAACTTGTTTTTCCATGTTGTACAAACTTATGCATAAGCATTACTTTTTCTCTGGTACAAATAGGCATTGCTATTTCTAAAAATATTTGTTGCTTTAATTTGTCGTCCAACATATTCTCCTTTATTAATCTGTATTGCCCCTTCCTTCGGTCAGCGGCTATTCGTCGGAAACATTTATAAAAAATGAACTTCGTTCATTTTGTTTCCTCCTTTATTAATCTATATTGCCCCTTCCATTCGGCTTCTTCCCTGTAAGACTCATTCCTTATGGCTTTGATTTCTTAGAAAAACTGCCTTTACATGCGAACATGAAGGCAGTTTTTTGTAATTCTGAGTTATTAAATAATATAACAGGCTTCGCCATATTTTTCTTCCCAAATCCAATTGAAGTTGTCAAAATAATTTGTATTCGGGCAATCTTCGTGTAAATCTTCTGCTATTATCTGGATTATATGGCGTAACTCTAATTTTTCTAAATATTTTTCAGGAATTGCTCTTGCTCCAAGATATGCACCAAGTATATTTCCTGTTACGGATGCTATTGCTCCGCTTTTACCGTCATTATTGACCGCAGCATGAATTGCTTTTTCAAAATCTTCTTCATACTTTAAACTAAAGTAAATTGCTGCTGCAAGTACTTCATCGGCACTATTTCCTATACCGATTTCTGATACTGCTTCTTTATCATCTATATCGTCACCGGCTAAAGAAACAGCTCTGCTTAACCCTTCCATGACGCTTTCAACATGTGGTTTATATCCACATAATCTTTTTACTGTGTTCATTGCATCTGACACAGCTTCTTTTAAAGTCATTTCCGTATATGTTACTTTATTTATTATATGAGCTAATATTGCAGCTGAAATATAAGCAGCATCATATCCATGTGTAGATGCAGCTACATTTGCAGCAAACACATCTATTTCTTCAATCTGCATATTTTCTTCTTTAAAATAAAGTCCCACAGGAGCGATTCTTGTAATAGCTCCAAAATCCATTCCTAACTTTTCAGGCTTTTCAACACTTCCAAAATCGCCTTTGAAAATATCTATTCCTGATTCTAATGAATGTCTTCTACTATGCAAATTTTCTATATTATATAACCATGTTGTATGGCTTTCGTTAGTATTATCACTTTCCTGTGTTTTAACCCAATCTTTGTATGCCTGACATACTGTTGCAACATCTGGTCCCTCAGTACCTATTTTACAGGCTTTTGTCTTTCCTGATAAAATTCCATTTGCAGTAAATAACGATAACTGTGTTATATCTGATATTCCTGCTTTACCATTTTCATCTAATAAATATTCGCTAATACCATTTTCACCATGTTCTTTACGAATATCATCAATGTTAAGATTCATAACCGGGTAACCAAGTGCATCACCTACAGCACCACCTAACATACAACCCCTTACCTTATCTAAAATAATAGGATTCATTAATTTCCTCCTCCTTTTATCCTTTACGCACAACTATATTATCGTTTCCAATTTTTCATTGTGCGATGTAACTATTCACGTTCTTATACATTTTCCATTATAATACAAATATTCTATATACTCAAAACAATATTTTACTAATTTGTTAATTTTTTATTGCCCAACGCATTTTTGTTGATCTTGCACGCGGATTCATATTACATTCTTCTGCAGACGGTCTTATTACATCCTTTGCAATTTCTGAAAATATTCCCTGCTTATATAGGGCTTTAAATGCCTTCTTTACAAGTCTGTCTTCACCTGAATGGAAAGTCAGAATCGCAACTCTTCCACCTGGTGCCATTGCATCCGGTAGTTTTTCAAGAAAATCATATAACACTTCAAATTCATTATTTACATCAATCCTTAGAGCCTGAAATGTTCTGGCACAGGACTTTTTCACTGCTTCTTTTCTTTCTTTCTGTGGAATAAAAGATAATGCCTCTTCTATTACATCTTTAAGCATAAGTGTTGTTGTTATTTTCTGTCCTTTTCGGTTCCTTTCCACTATAGCCTTTGCAATTTCAGCGGCATAAGGTTCGTCTGAGTTTTCAATAAACATCCCTTCAAGTTCATCTTCCCTGATATTTTCCAATCTTTGAGCTGCTGAAATTCCTTTATGCGGATTTAATCGTAAATCAAGCGGGCCATCATATTTATAAGTAAATCCTCTCTCCGGATTATCAATCTGCATAGATGATACACCTAAATCTGCCAATACAAAATCAAATGGGCCGTATTCTTTTGCCACTTCATCTATATTTGCAAAATTAGTATTAATAGCTGTAAATATATTATCTCCAAATCCTTTGTCTGCTAATCTCTTTTTTGTTTTTTCTATTTCTATCGGATCTATATCTAATCCGTATACATGACCATTTCCTTCAAGGCATTCGAGCATCTTTGATGTATGTCCACCATATCCTAGAGTTGCATCCAATCCTTTCTGCCCCGGCTTTATTTGTAAAAATTCTAATATTTCTTTTACACAAATAGATATATGCATACCTGCAGGAGTACTTCCCTTTCGTATTACTTTTTCTATTGTATCAGCATATTTTTCAGGCTGTTGTTCTTTATACTTTTCTGCATACGTTCTCGGGTGCGTTCCTTTATATCTTACCCTTCTTTTGTGAACTTTTTCTGTCTCAATATTTTGGTTGTTATCCATTATACAATCCTTTCACTATTATATTTTAGGGGGTATTTAAAATATATATTTTTTAACAGCTATGAAATGGTAGTTATTTGCACAAATTTTAATCACATCACATTTATTTATAACTGCATACCGTTTTCTGTAAACTATATAGACATTTAATAGTCTATACTCTCTTTGAATCGTTAAATTCTAATAACATTTCTACCGAGTTTAACATACAATTCATCTGATATTCTACTGCAAAGCATATTTGCTCGAATTCAGGATATCTTATCCTTGCCTGTTGAATAAGAGGAATGACATGCTTATCTGTCTCATTAATGTACTTAACGAGCCTTTTTCTCGAAAATATTAAAGCCATTGTCGACACATTATTACACCTGTCAAACATCTTTGTTATCGTTGCTTCTCTATTATCAATTAGCCTTGCAAAATATTTTAATCTTGCTTCTTCCTTATCCTCACCTGGCTTAACTTCAAATGTCATTGCTTTTACCCCGGCTTTAACAATATCATTTATAGGCATACTTGTTTCCGAAATATTGCAATCTTCACACACATCATGTAAAAGCATCGTTGCAATTATGTTGTCTTCTTTAATTCCTAAGGATATTGCATGTCTTGCAATTGTTAACGGATGAATAATATACGGTCCACCTTCCATCCTTGTCTGTTCCTTATGGCATTCATTCGCCATTTCCAATGCCATAATTGACTGTTCCATGTTGTTATCATGCACATATCTGTAAATATAATTGTACAGTTCATCCACGTTCATTACATCCTGTACTCTCTGATGAATTCTTACTTTGTCATTTGTCATAATAATCACCCCTTTGTGTTGTTATACGCATTTGACACTATTAAATTGTAAATAAAGTTATTATTTTATTTTATCATATTAGTGTAAAATGTTCTACCAAAACCCTGGAATATTGCACTTAAACTCATACAAATATTGCGGTGATTTTTTCAAATATTTCATTAAAAAACATACAAATATTACATCAAAAATTATACAAATATTTCATTAAAATTGATTCATAATAAAGTCCCATATATAACACAAAGAGGCTTCGCTTCAACAACCTAAATGTTGAAGCGATAGCCTCCGTTTTCAATATCTTTTATTTATTTTTCTATTGTATTGCTCCAATTATAATCAATTGGTAATTCTGCAGGATTTACCACCTTAAGAATCTTATCATATAAGTAATTATGAGCTGCCTCATTTACCATTGATCTCTTCTGGTAAATCTTCTTTCCGATTTCATAAATATTGAATTCTTCTACATTACTGTATGCAATTGTTCCGTCTTCTAAAATTGCATATGATCTTGTGTAGTATTTTGCTGAAAGTCCTTCTGCATTGTAGTCTTTCAAACCAAATGTTCTTACATAATTCTTTGCTGTCTTTGAATCGCCAACTACATCGCCAATCAAACCTTTGTCTGTTGCTTCATAGCTTGCTACATAAGAATTCTTGCTGTTTAATACAATGTCATTCTTTGTTATTGGGTTGTCACCATATACTATTCCGCAAATAACACCTGCTTTTTCTACTTTCTTTCCATCAATTTCAGGTTCTACAGAATATACGATACGAATTCCCATATCTCCTTCTACTCCGTTGAACTTAGCACTCATCTGATATCCATGTACAATAACTTTATCTGAAACCATTGATGGAGCTTCTGTTGTTGTTTCAACTGGTTTTGTTGTTTCAGGCGCCTTTGTTGTCTCTGGTGCCTTTGTTGTTGTCTCAACCGGTTTTGTTGTTGGTTGTTCTACAGCTGCTGTTTTATAAAGTCTTGCATCTGTAATTGTAAAACTTCCATATCCCTGTGTATTATGAATATGGAAACCAGTATTTGTCTGGTTAATATTTAAACCTGATTTCTGAAGGTCAATTACAACTGTCTTTGCAGTGGATGATGGAGCTTCAACTACATCGCCGCTTGTTGTCACAAACTTAACTGCCTGATTTTTGTTGAACCAATACGGATTCTTCATATCTGTAAAGAATTCTAATCTAAGTTCTTCAAATGCTCTTGTATCACCTGTATATGTCAACTGAAGATATCTGTATCCTGCAGGTGCATTGTAATTTACCTGACCCATATACTTGTATCCGCTTCCTGTACCTACTGTCCATGTTTTCATGAATTCATTAATTACGATATCTTCCGATGTATCTCTTGATGTTTCAGGTGTCTTAGTTGTTGTTTCAGCCGGTTTAGCTGTTGTTTCAGGTGCCTTAGTTGTTGTTTCAACCTGTTTTGTTGTTGTTTCAACCTCTCCCGAATTATTTAAATCGTCAGGTGCATCAGGATTTTCAATCATTGATGCTGTTGGAATATTTAATGAAATAGTATATTTGTTGTTATCTTCATTAACTTCATTCTGAATTCTATTAACATCATCAACCCATGCCATTATGCTATGTTTTCCACTTGTAGCTGTCCAGTAATTTCTCTGTGCTGAACCAGAATTTACTGTTAAATCAACTGACTGTCCTGCTGCCAATCCGCTATTATATGTATCGCACCATAAAATATTTGATGTATTTCCATCAATCTGTAACTGATATCCAATAGTTGTTCCTGCCGGAATAGCTGTATCACCTGCATTTGTAATTGTTGCAGTAAATACTAACTGATCTCCAACAGCAATGTCCTGCTTATTAGCAACTATCTTTGATACAACTAAGTCATATCCACCTGAAACTCTTGTTACAGGATTTGTAGCTGCATCTCCATAAACATTAAATTTCTTTGTTCTTGTATTATTGTTCTTGTCTGTTTCATTTGGAAGTTTATTTGTATCATCTGCTGTTGCAACGATTGTATGACCTCCTCTTGAAGCTGTCCAAGCACCTGTTGTTGAAAGTTTAACTGTCTGTCCTGCTTTCAAACCATCTTTGAATTTCTGATTTCTGTAAGTTGTTGTTCCATCAACTACAACTTTGAAGCCAATTGTTACTCCTTCAGGAATATCTACATTGCTTGTGTTAGTAATTGCAACAGAGAATGTAACCTTATCTCCATTTTTAAGGTCTGATGAGCCATTTTCATTTTTCCATGTTAAACCTGTTAAAGCAATATCATATCCTGTAATACCTTCTAATGGATTTGTAACACCACCTTGCTGTCCACCATCAATATATGGTTCAGGATAACCCGGTACTGTATATGTAACATCATCATCATAGATTGTTGCATTCTTCACACATGATGAATCTGTTCCACCTGTATAGAAATATGGTGATCCATCTTCTTTGTTCTTAAATGCAGAATTTGCAATTTCGATTCCATTAAATGTAGCTGATGATGAGCTTCCAAGTCTGATAGCTGCACCTGCATGAGGAACTGATGAATAATTTCCCTGCTGACCATCTATACCTGAGCCTAAAATCTTAGTATTGTTAAACACTACATTACTTGCTGAGTTATCAAGGATTCTGATACCATCATGCTGAGCATCATAAATCTGAGTATTGTTAAATGTTACATTCTTGACTTCCTGCTTGATATCAACTGCACCAAGTTCTTCACCCCAGCTGTCCTTTGTACATCCGGCACGAACTATGATGTTATTATCAAATGTCATATTTTTACACTCACTAAATTTGTAACCGTCAAATGTTGTATTTAAATGAATACCTGCTGCCATAAATGTATCGCAAATGTAATTGTTATAAACTTTGAAATTATCACCACCATAGATTGCAATACCACCAGCTCTCCATATGAAATCAATTGTATTATATGCGAATACATTTCCAGATTCATTTTTAGCTCCGCCCCAGCTGTTATTCCAACATGCTAAACCATCATCACCATTGTTTCTGATAGAGCAGTTGTAAACTGTTGCATTGCTTGTACCCTGACAGAAGTTTACTCCGTCTGCAAGATTATTTCTAATTCTACAGTCCATTACTTTAACTCCGTCTGAGTAATCCATTTTTCCATTGTAATCACCAAACCAGAATCCACATTCAAAATGTTCTTCCCAAATATCATGGATTACTGATCCATCTGTAAATACATCCATAAAGCATTTATATACTGCCTGCTGATTATAACGTGATCTAAGATTTGAATTAATGTACATATTACAAAATTCAATATTATTACAATATCCATCCTTTGAACCGCTTGTCTGCCATCCGGCGGAAATACCACCGCCACCGGCATCAGGATTTGTAAACTGAATATTTGTATACCACATACCTGCACCTGTAATCTTCATGTTTGAACCATATAATCTCCAAACCTGTCCGATTTCAAATGTTCCTGCCGGGATATAAACATCCATGTTTGATCTGTCTGCTTCTTCTATACAACGATAAATTGCATCATAGTCGTCCTGTCCATCATCAGGAACTGCTCCAAAATCTTCAACATTTAAAGAATTGTCCGGCTGTGCAATTTCATCAGGTACATTTTCAATTTCAAGGAAGTCTACACCATATTCTAAAGCATTGGCTCCACTGCTCTGAATTCTGATTGTATCACCCTTCTTTAATGAATTGTCTAATTTAAAATGTACTTCATCAAATGCAAAACATGGCACCCCACCATCGTTATTGTCACTTGGATTTCCACTGGCAAAATACTGCCACATAAAATAAGATGTTAAATCGATTGTCTGTTTGTACTGTCCGTTTACATACACATCTAATGAGCCTTTAAGTCCCATTCCATCACTGGAATCAGGCATTGTAAATCTCATTGTAACCCCATCTCCGGTAGTGTTCATTGTCCACTCTGCGTAAGCTCCTTTTCCAGGAAGTCTTACATATGACTGTTCCGAAGCCTGGCTTGCAATATTCATTCTGTCGAAATTCTTTGATGAAGCAATCTGTGCTCCGCCACCAATATTCGCCTGTAATGAATCATATCTTGTGTAAGGAACCTTAGCTCCTACACGTCCACTTGCATCAGCTTGCGGAATATCAAACTTTGATTCCGAAGCCACCCCTGCGTTTACCTTAAACACACTCTGTGCTGAAGGTAAAGGTTGTAATACCATTGCCCCTGCTAAAGCAAATGATAAAACCTTTTGAATACTTTTTCTCATGTTTCTTCTCCTTCTTATTTTATTTAAAGTTTTACGTTCAACTATTCGCAATTGTGTTGGTTATTTAGATACGACCCCCGACCATCTTCCATATAATCTTTTCTTTTCCACAATTTTATACGCTCTAGCCTTAACGTAATACTTTTTTGCTACATTGATTTTTTTGAAAACCGCTTTTGTCCCCTTTAAGTTTTTAGTAAGAGTATTTTTGCCTACAAACTTCTTTGAAGTTGAAACTTTAATCTGATACCTGTAAACCCCTCTTAATTTTTTCAAAGTAATTTTCATTTTACCTTTTGTCTTTTTTACAGATTTAATTTTTACTTTTCCCGGTTTACTCTTTGTTATTTTTTTCTTAGTCTCATCATTCTGATTTGAAACTGTTTCTGAATTCGAAGATGTTCCCGAATTCATTAAATTTCCCGTATCATTACGGTTGTCATTTCCAGGTGTTGTCTCGTTATCACCTGGTTTTATTGTCTCCTCATCCTTTGTAACATCTGAAACTTCAGGATATCCCGGTACTTCATAAGCCAAATTATTATACAACAATTCGTTCAAAATTGAAATTCCATTATAACTTCCTGTAAAAAGATACGGTTTGTCATTATGATTATAAGCACTGTTAGTTATACTTATATTATCAATTTGAGCTTTCGGACTTCCCGATGTCTTAATTGCTGCTCCTACATTTCCTGACACTTTCTGTCCTGCAGTTCCACTTCCATAAATTATTGTATTTTCAAATTTTATCCCTTGTATGTTGTCCTTTAAAGCTATTCCATCGTGCCATGCATCATATATTTTTGTATTAACAAATGAAACATTCTTTACATTTTGCGAAATATCAATTGCTGCCAAAGAACTACCCCAACTGTCTTTATATGTTCCACATCTTACCAATGTATTATTTTCGAATTTTATATTTTTCGTATTATTAAATTTATATCCATCAAATGTTGTATTCAAATGAATTCCAGATGCCATGAATGTATCGCAAATATAATTATTGTAAATATTAAATCCATCTCCTCCATATATTGCAATGCCTCCGGCTCTCCAAATAAAGTCTATTGTATTATATGCAAACACATTTCCTGTTTCATCTTTCGCTGACAAATAATTATTATTCCAACATGCCAGTCCGTCATCTCCATTATTTCTTATTGAGCAGTTATATACCACACTATTGCTTGTACCCTGACAGAAATTTACTCCGTCAGCTAAATTGTTTCTAATTCTACAATTGATTATTTTCATTCCATCTGAATAATCAACTGTTCCACTATAATCTCCTAACCAAAATCCACACTCAAAATGGTCTTCCCAAATATCATGTATTACACTTCCATTTCCCGGAACATCACTAAAACATTTATATGATGCCTGTTCATTATATCTTGAGCTTAAATTTGAATTAATATACATATTGCAAAATTCTACATTATAACATGAATTTTCTCCTGCAAATGCAATTCCTCCGCTATTCGCATTACTGTTTGTGAACTGAATGTTTGTATACCACATTCCTGCTCCCGTAACTTTTATGTTCTTTCCATAAAAAGTCCATTTTCTGCCTATATTAAAAGTTCCTTCTGGAAAATAAACATCTTTTCCCTGAATATTAGCAGCACTTATACAATTTCTTATTGCATTATAATCATCTTTTCCATCATTTGGCTTCGCACCATAATCTACGACATTCAAAGAATTTGCAGGTTGTGCAATAGTTTGTGGAACTTCTTCGATTTCAACAAAATCTACACCATAAATTAAATTGTCTCTTCCTGAGTTTTGAACTCTTATTTTGTCCCCCGGATTTAAAGTTTTATTCAAAATAAAATGTACTTCATCAAATGCAAAGCACGGAACTCCTCCGTTGTTTTTATCACTTGGATTTCCACCTGCAAAATATTGCCACATATAATAAGATGTCAAATCAACTTTCTGACAAAATTCTCCATTTACATATACATCAAGACTACCTGTTAATCCTTTACCGTCTGTTGAATCCGGCATTGTAAATCTCATTGTTACACCTGAACCACTTTTAACTGCAGTCCATTCTGCATATGAATTTTTAACCGGCAGACTTACATACGACTGTTGTGACGCCTGACTTGCAATCTTTGTTCGTTCAGATTTTACTGATTCTTCTATTTTTGCACCATTTCCAATCTCTGCATCTTTTGAATCATATCTAAGATAGGGCATGCTTGCACCAATTCTTCCTGCCTCATCTGCTTGAGGAATTTCAAATTCTGAACTTATATCCGCCTTTACCTCTGTATTAAATTCTGTCATCTTTCCCCCTGTTGTCATTACTATTCCCATCAATATAACTGTAAAAACTTTTCCCTTCTTCACTTGCATTTGCCCTTTCTTTTAAAACGAAAGCCCTCACATGTTTATTACGTGAGGGCTTTCTAGTAATTAACTGTTATTATTATTTATTTTTTACCTGTTTAACTGCTGACCATTTGCCATAAACTTTAGCCTTGTTTACTACTTTGTATGCTCTAGCCTTAACATAGTATTTCTTGTTTGCTTTTAATTTCTTAACAACAAATTTAACTTTTGCAGTTGTGATTGTCTTTGTTGCTTTACTCTTAAATTTCTTAGATGTAGAAATTTTAACCTGATATCCTTTTGCCCCTTTAACTTTCTTAAGTACTACAGAAGCTTTCTTTGCTGATTTCTTCTTTGTTGCACTCTTAACAGCTGTCTTTCCAACTGAAACTTTTGCTGCCTGAGTTGTTGTTGGTGCTACAGTCGTTGGTTTTGTTGTTGGTGCTGCAGTTGTTGTTGGCTGTGGTTCACTCTTCTTTCCACCATATAACACTGCGTCTGTAATTGAAATATTTACATCTTCGTCTTCTGCTGAGCAGTGCATATGTACACCTGAATTATATTTGCTCATATCAACGCCTGATTTAGCAAGATCAATTACTACTGTTGTGTTGTTTCCAACAAGTGGAATTGCACTACCATCTTCTGTTACAAAATGAGTTGCCTGTTCAGGATCAAACCAGAATGGTCCCTGTTTTTCTCCACCTTTGCCTTCAAATTCAAATCTAAGTAATTTAATATTACCTGTATATGTAATCTTTAAGTATTTGTATGATTCGTTTGCAAAGTCTTTAAATGTTGCCCATCCAAGATATTTGTAATTTGGCTTTTCTACAGAGCCTTTCTTAATTGAGTAAGTTCCAATCATAGCACTCTTACCCTGATCATCACCATTTAAAATAATATCATTTGTTCCATCTGCAATTACTTTTTCTGTTGTCGTTTCCGGTGTTGTTTCCCCATTATTATCAGGTGTTGTTTCCTCTGGAGTTGTTTCTTCAGGTTCTACCGGTGTCTTAGCTACCTGAAGTGGTGTATTTGTAAACTGAGCATCTGTAATTGTAAATGTGCCTTTACCCTTTGTGTCATGCATATGGATTGTAGCAATTCCTTCAGCATTTGTAATTCCCGATTTTGCAAGGTCAATTACAACTGTCTGCTCTGTTTCTGTTGGATTAGCAACTAATGTATCATCTACAGTCTTAATCGTTCCCTGTGGATTTTCTTTAAACCAGAATGTTCCTAATCCTTTATCTGTTCCAACTACTTCAAATCTAAGTTCATCAAATGATGTAGATTCACCTGTATATGATAACTGTAAATACTGGTAATCATTTGTTACATTTAGGTCAGCAAGATCAATTCCTGCAAGATACTGATATCCTTCTCCCTCTCCAGGATTATATTCTTTAGCCATCCATGGAATGCTAATCGACTTAACTTCTTTTGGACTGTTTGTAAACTTAGCTTCCTTAATTGTAAACTTACCATTTCCCGGTGAATCATGCATATGTATTGTCTTAATTTGATCTGCACTTGAAATTCCTGATTTTGCAAGGTCGATTACAACTGTCTGTTCTACTTCTGACGGTTCTGAAGCCAAAGTGTCATCTGCTGTCTTGATTGTTCCCTCAGGATTTTCCTTAAACCAATATGTTCCTGTGATTCCTTCTTCTCCTTCAATGCCAAATCTTAAAGCATCAAATGCCGTAGCATCGCCTGTATATGTGAGCTGTAAATATTTATAATCACTAGTCAATTTCAGTGCTGCAAGGTCTATGCCTGCAAGATATTTATATTCTCCGTCTGTTCCCGGATCGTATTCTTTAGCCATCCATGGAACACTTACTTCCTTATACGCGTTAATTTCTGCTTCAGTTTTGCTGTCTTCATCTGCTTTTACTGATGCCAAGTTCACCCCTGCTAAGCTGCTTACTGCTAATGTTCCGACGCATGCGTAAGCTATTGCTTTGTTACTAATTTTCTTTAATCTCATATGAACCTTCTTCCTTTCTTAAAACTACTGGATTTTCATTTTCTTTGATGCAACTAATGCTGCGCCTGCTACTACAATACCTCCTATAGCTATAGCAATTGGATATGTTGCTGAACCTGTTGTAGGTGCTGCTGTTGCGCCACCTCCTACTGATTCTGAGCTATCGCTTGATGAAGATGCTGAAGCTGATGATGCTGAGCTGTCTTTGCTTGAAGATGAATCCGAACTCTTACTTTCTGTGCTTGAGCTTGATTTTGAATCACTGCTTGCTTTCTTATCATCTGAAATTGATTTAACGTCGCTTGCACTTGCTGATGCTCCACCCTTTGGTGCACTAGTCATTAATCTTGCATCTGTAATTGTAAACTTACCTTTACCAGGTGTATCATGTATATGGAACGCTCTGATACCTGTTGATAAGTCAATTCCTGATTTTTCTAAATCGATTACTGCTGTCTGTTCTTTATCTGAAGGATTAGGAACTAATCCGCCGTCTGTTGTTCTAACTGTACCTTCGTCATTTTCTCTGAACCATACAGGAGTTAATTTCTTTTCCTCTGATGGGTCTGAGTTAACTACAAATTCTAATCTTAATTCATCAAATGCTGTAGGATCACCTGTATATGTAATCTGTAAATATTTATATTCAGGTCCTACTTCAAAACAGTAAGCATATCCTAAATACTTGTACTCTCCACTTGTTCCCGGATCAAACGATTTAATAAATGGACTTCCACTATCATTCAACACAATATCCTCTGCAGCTGCTACATTCATACTAAATGTAAGAACAACAGCGCTTACCATAACTAATAACTTTTTAAATACTTTTTTCATTTCTCTACCTCTTCCTTTCTTCGAATAAGTTAAACGTTAAACTTGTAACAGTTTAAAGAATTTCACTTATTTAATTGTTTTTTGTTTCCTGGGTAAAATAAAAGATTTTTTGAAAATTGTCCCCCCCCGGGCACACCCCAATAAATCACTTTTCCCACATCCGTTTAACGTTAAACTAATATTAACATGGCACCATGCCTTTGTCAATCTGTTTGGCGGGTGCGTTTTAACCAAAAACCACCCATTTTTTTATTATTATTGCACAAAAAAACCTTTCAATTGCCAATTATTTTGTATTTTATGTCTATATTTTTTTATGTTTATGCTTGTGTCTTCTGCTTTGTTTTGGGAACGGTTTTACCAATATATAACCTGACTTTATTTCCTACTATTAATTTTATGTTTTATTGCTTTTTTTTATTATTACAATTATAATTATTTTAAAGTTAAATGTGGATTTTCCTGTTGCATAATACAGAACAATCCGAAAGCATTTTTATATTTCAACACTATTTTAAAGTTCCCCCTAAACACTCTTTATAATGAAAATTAAATAAATATATTTTGTCATTATTATCTTTATTTTACTTTTCCAAATCCAATAGGAGATATTTATGATTAGTATTAAAAGCAAGAAAAAAATCAGACTTACGGTAATGATTTGTTCTGTTTTATTGTTAATTGGATGCGTTATTTTTTTGATTTATTACTTAGGCATACAGCCTTATCATTCCAAACAGCTTAACAATAAATATAAATCATTATATTATTCAGTTTCAGATTCTCCTGAATCTGACGGCAACAATGAAGTTATAGATGACGATTCGTCCGAGAATACCCCTGTTGACATTAATTTGGACAAATCATATGAAAAAGGTGCCAAGGGAGCTGATGGAATATTATTAAAGTTTTCAAAGCTTTTGGAAATAAACTCGGACATACGAGGTTGGTTAAAAGTTCCCGGAACTAATATCGATTATCCGGTAATGCAGTCAACCGGCAACTCAGAATTTTATTTAAAGCATGATTTTGAAGGTGGTCGTGATAAAAATGGTTGTCTTTACATACAAAGCAATTCAAAAATCAAACCCCGCTCAAAAAATCTTGTAATACACGGACACAATATGGATTCAACAGGAATGATGTTTCATCAGTTGTTAAAATATAAAGATATTGAATTTTACAAACAACATCCTGTAATTACATTTGACACCTTATATAAAGAAAGCAAATGGAAAATAATAGGATACATGAGAGTTTCAGGAGATTTTGAAAGCAGTGATGGATTCAATTATCTGCAAAGCACATTTCAGACGAAAGAGCAGTTTTTAAACTTTTTATATCAGATAGAGGTTCGTTCATCCTACAAATGTCCTGTCGATGTAAATGAAAAAGATTCACTTTTAATGTTATCAACATGCTCGTATGAAGTACATGATTACAGAACGGTAGTCATTTGCAGAAAAGTCAGAAAAAATGAATCCTCGGATGTAGACACAAGTTTAGCTCACTATAATAAAAATGTTTTATATCCATCAAGCTGGTATAAAAAATATGGTGGCGATAAACCAACCGTAACTTCATTTGAAAATGCAATGTCATTTAATGAAATTGATTGGTATGACGGCTCGCTTGAGATTGAATCCTCAATTAATAAAACCTGTGAAATTGACGATTGTAATTATAAAATTTTATCTGATTCAACTGTATCTTTTGAAGGAGTTAAAGACTATAGTATTAAGTCTTTAGAAATTCCATCAACTATCGAGTTTCAGGGAAGAGTTTTTGATGTGACAGCACTTTCTAAAAAAGCATTTGATAATTTAACAAAATTAAAGCATTTAAAAATTGGAAATAAAGTTGAGATTATACCGAAGAAGGCTTTTGTAAATTGCACAAAACTTGAAGAAGTCATTATTGGCGATAGCGTAAATACAATCGAAGAAAAAGTTTTCTATAAGCTTCCAAATTTAAAATATGTTAAAATAAGGAGCAATACTTTAGATTCTATAGGAGAAAAGGCTTTCGCAAAAATATATGTTAGAGCCAAATTCAAACTGCCTAAGAGCATGTCTAAAGCATACATAAAACTAATTAACAAGTGTGTTCCTGACAATACGTTTAAATTTAAAGAATATTCTGTTGATTCTTAAATTTAGTCTGACAATGTATTCAAACATAAAGAACATTCTGCTGATTCTTAAACATGAACCTGTACTATTTAAACAAAAAAAGAATCATACTTTTATCAGATTTATTTCATATAAACCGATAATAACAAGTATGATTCTTTTTATTTGCTGTGTTTCAAATTATATTTCAACATATATTGGTTCTACGCGAAGTATCTTTTAAACACATTATATTTAATTAAACTCTTTAAACTGCACACAATTTTATTTGTCGTTTGTATAAACCTCGAGTTCAGCTATCTGTCCGGCTACTGCACCTGTGTTCTTTGTAAACGTCAGTCTTATGTACTGCATTTTAACATTATCAATGTCAATAACGACCTGATTGCCTGTCTTTGGATCAAAATCATAATCTGTAGATGGTATTACTTCTGTATAATTTTGTCCGTCATCACTTGCTTCAATTGTAAATGTCTGAGTTCTCTTTCCCCAAATCTGAGCCGGATTTAATCCAACTACAACTGTATGAATTGTATATGAATTCTTCAAATCTACAGAAACAATCTGGCTATCTTCATTTGGAGAACCTTCCCAGTATGTTAATCTGCTGCCATCAATTATATTCGGTGCTCTGTAAACATCGTTAAATCCATTTGCATCTGCTCTTCCGTCTAACGCCACATTTGTGCCATCAATTTCAGGTGCAACATATTCTTCTTCCTTAAATGCATCGTTCTCCATCGCTTCCTTCTGGTCAGGAGCTGTTACTACCGTCAAATTTTTATTTGACATTTTTACTGATGAATTGCCTACAGCTACAACAGCTGACATTACTGCACATACTACGGCAAGACATCCTATTATAATTATAAACTTTTTCTTCATAATGCTCCTCCTACTTTATTTCCGCATTCTTTACTGTGTCTTCATCTATCTCAAAGTCACCATCTTCAAATGATTTAATATCTTTACCCTTGATATTTAATCCTGAAATTGAAACTCCATCAATACCATGCTCTTCGTCAAATCCTTTAATCTGTGAAGGAAGGGATTCATTTCCGTAAAGTACCTTGAAGCCATCAATTGTTACATTTGAAATAGTTCCTCGGTCAGAAGTTGTTGACCAGCCTGAATTTGTTAATACCTGTAAATCGATCAATTCTTTTGTTCCATCTCCAAGTCCCATGCATGCATCTTCAACTACAATATTTTTATAAGTCACGTTAGAAATTGCTGCATTATCTGCATTGTGAATTGATAATACCGGCTTATGGAAGTTATGAAGTACTGTTATATCTTCAAATGTAACATTTTCAATTGTCGAGTTTTCTTTGTCACCTTTATTTGTTTCATAACCTATTTCCATTGACTGTGCCAAATCTGTCCAAACCTGAACATTTTTGAACTTGATATTGTTTGAATTTACATCATAATTCTTAACTACTAATGAATCATCCCATGTACGTACAAAACAATTTTCTACATCAAAACTCTTACATGACTGTAATGAAATTCCGTCACCATTTGGTCTTGCTGTAATAATCTTTAAATTACTGATATCTCCAGCTACTGAATTGTAACCCTGGAAGCACCATGCATTTGCATTTAATGAAATAATTCCTTCAACAGTTACGTACTGGCAGTTATCAAATCTAAGTGGAACTGTAGCACTTGTACCTTTCCAACCTTCTAAATTAGAATTATCAATAATGCCTCTTCCTCTAACTGTTACATCTTTAGCAAATGATGCTGTAACTGCTCCATGTACAACTGCTCCACCTGAGATATAAATTGTATCTCCATCTTCTAATACCATGTCTTCGATATTCCATTCACCAGGTCCAATGTATTTAACACCCTCTGCATCTTTGTCAGGAACATCTTTTTCTATTTCATTTGCAAAAATATGTACTGCACGTTCTACTTTTTTATTAAATTCAACTGTGTAGGCATCAGGTGTGTCAATTGTAAATGTCACCGTATGCTTTTTAGTATTAATTTCCGGCTTAATGTTATATTTTAATGGTCTGATATTTACATATTCAATATCTGTATTAGGAACTGTAACTGTTATTTTAACTTTTCCTTCAAAATCAAAATATGTAATAGGTGTTCTGTCTTCTGCCGGCATATAATCACCCATCCATGTATGTGTGTTATTTACATTTGTATCGTATACATAACAGTCTTTGCCGTTTACCGCAACTTTAGTATCAACACAATGCATTAATGAAATATCTCTTTTTTCTTCTGATGCTTTTTCCAAATCAGCATCTGTAGCATCTTTAAGTGATTTAGGTCCATCATACAATACAACCTTGGCGTTTTTTATCTCACTATTGTCTGAAATTTTTGTTATTGCTACAGGCAAATGAATTGCCGCGCTTACTATTCCTACAATAAGGAAATAAATTATTACACATCCAACTACAAAAAATCCTTTGCCCATTGGCTTTGAATTATTGTTTTCCCCTGTTTTTTGTTTCTTTCCTTTTAACATAAAATTTCCCTCCAGTTTTCTACTGTTGCAAGTGTTTCGGAATGAAAATCTGCTCCCAGTTCTTCATGAAACGGTCCTACACCGAGGGATTTCATTCCGCCTCTCTTTGCTGCTTCTATTCCTGCTGCTGCATCTTCAACTACAAGACAATCCGCCGGATTAAGTCCTAATTTCTTTGCAGCCACTAAAAATACTTCAGGGTCAGGTTTAGATTTAGTTACATCTAATCCACAGCTTATTTTGTCGATATAAGGTGCAAGACCTGTCCTTTCAAGTATTATTGGTGCGTTTTTACTTGCCGAACCAACTGCTGACATAATTCCCATTTCCTTTAGCATTTTCAAAGTTTCTACTGCTCCCGGAAGTACAGCACCTGAATCCAGATTTTGGAGCATTTCAACATAGTATCCGTTTTTTCTGTCTGCAAGCTCCATCTTTTCTTCCTGTGTATATGTTTTATCACCTTTTTCAAGAACAATTTCCAAAGAAGCCATACGGCTTACTCCTCGCTGTCGCATATTGTCCTCTCTGTTAAATTCAGTAATTCCCAGTTCATCAGCTAATTTTTTCCAAGCCTGATAATGAAGTTCATCTGTAGAAACTAAAACTCCATCTAAATCAAAAATTACACCCTTCATTTTTTCTCTTCTCCTTTACATTTTTTTGTTTTCAAAATCATATTTTAGTGTTACTATTTCTATATAGGTTTTACGTTTTACCTATTCTAAAAACAGAAAGGATTTATTATATGGTTACTATTAAAGATATTGCTTCGGCTACAGGCGTAAGTGCAACAACCGTTTCCAATGTTATCAATGGAAAAACCGGTCGCGTTTCTGCTGAAACCGTCGCTAAAATTAATAAAGCAATTGATGATTTAGGTTATGTACCTAATATGTCTGCCAGATCATTGGTTTCACGTTCATCAAAAGTTATTGGTTTCGTAAACCATATTGTTACTAATAAAGACTCAAATTTCATGGAAGACCCTTTTCTTTCCCGATTTATCGGAATTCTCGAACAGGTTCTTCGTGAAAATGGTTATTTTTTAATGTTGCGTACTGTTGAGACGCCTGAACAGTTTAAAGCTTTCTTAAAAACATGGGATCTTGACGGTTTGTTTTTAGCAGGTATCTTCCGCGATGACTTTTTTGAAGCCATTGCAAGTTGTGCTAAAAAGCTTCCTATCGTTCTCGTTGACAGTTACGTTCATGAAAAGAACATTTGTAATGTCGGATTAGAAGATTTTGGTGGAAGCAACCAGTCAACCAAGTATTTAATCAGCAAAGGTCATCGTAAAATTGCATTTGCCTCTCTTCACATAAAAGAAGGTGGCGTTTTAATGGAGCGTTTCCTCGGATATAAGGCTGCCCTTACAGAAGCCGGTATTCCATTTGATGATTCCCTTGTTTTTGAATGTGGTATGGACCTTGAAAATACAAAACATATCGCTAAATATTTATCTTCTCATCCTGAAATAACAGGACTCGTTACCACTGCCGATTTTCTTGCAGGAAATATTATGGCTAACCTTCATAAAGAAGGTGTTCGTATTCCTGAAGATATATCAATAGTAGGATTCGACGATTTAAATATATGTAACATTACAACTCCGGCTCTTACCACTGTTCATCAGGATATGGACCTTAAAGGTCGTACAGCCGTTAAATTTATGTTGGAATTGTTAGAACACAGAATGCCTAATCCATGCGAAGTATCACTTCCAACTTCTATTGTAGAAAGAGAAAGCGTTAGAAGTATTTTCTAACGCTTCTTTCTTATTTAAGGAGATTTCAAATGAATCCTAACAATCTTATAAATGCTACTTATATTGTCATATAAATTTTAAATTCTACACTTGCACTGTTTTGCTTTGTATTCATTTCCTATATTTCCACAATATTTGCGTTATTGTCTTCTATTTCAATTTTGTATTTTTTGTTTCTATAACAAATATGAAATCTCATTTTTTTCCATGCTTTTGGCAAATCAGGTTTTGCTTTAATTTTTCCATCTTCAAAATAAATTCCCGCAAATCCTTTTATTGCCACCATATAGGCTCCACCTTCTGCCGCCGGATGTGTTCCTCCGATGTAGACAAGTCCTGCCCATTCCTTTCCACCTTCATTCAAATCTGCCGAAGCTGATTTCATAAATAGCGGATAGGCTTTTTCTTTCATTCCACACTTGCAGGCTAACAAAGCATACATACATGCACTCAATGATGAACCATGTTCTGTTCTCGGTTCATAATACTGCCAGTTTTTGAGTTTTATTTCATCACTTACATCATCCGGAAACATTGTAAGCCATGTTACTACGTCTGCCTGTTTTATAACCTGTGTATGTGCTGCCACTCCATTTGCTCCTCCCCAATATTCCTTAGAGTCTAAGAGTCTGCTTCTTACAGTATTTACGCTTACATCTTCTAAATCAAAATAACCGTCAAACTGTGGAATGATTCCATTTTCATTTGGCTGTGGAATATAAATATTACGCTCAGCCATTTCAAATTTTTCTTTTAATTGTTTTAAGTTATATTCTTTACACAACTTTATTGCATACTGTTCGTTTAATTCATCAATTGAATCAATTACTTTAACAGCCTGTTCAAATGTATATTTTGCCATTCGGTTTGTATAACCGTTATTATTAACTCTTTCATGGTATTCATCAGGTCCTATAACATCATGAAGTTCATAATATCCTCCTGACACTTTTTTAAGAAGTAAATCATAATAAAATTTCGCACATTCAATTATTGTTTCTGCTCCACCCTCAGATAAAATTGTCATATCACCTGTAAGGTCTATATATCTGCCAATTCCATATACAATAGCTGCTGAAATATGAATCTGTTTATCTTTAAAATATGTTCGCATCGGTCTTTTTGTAAAAACGTCTGTAACATTATAATCTGAGCAGGCGTCATATCCGCCTTCCTGACTTTCCCATGCATAAAATGCACCATCATATCCATAACTTTTTGCTTTTTCCTTTGCACCATCTAAAGTATCAATTCTGTATTTCATTACATTTCTTGCTACTTTTGGATTGGTCATAAGTAAAAAGTCTAAAATAAACATTTCCGTATCCCAGAAAACAGCACCTTTATACGTCTGTCCCGATAAACCTCTGGCTGCAATGGAAAGACTGTCTGCATGTCTTGGCGAAATGCTATTCAAATGATAGCAGGAATAATTCAATGCTTCCATCGCATCATCATCGCCTTCAATTTCTACCTCTGAATTGCTCCAAATGCTTTCCCAGCATTTACAATGTTCATCGCGCAATTCGTAATATCCTTTATTTCTAATATTTATAGCCGTTTCTTTTGCATTATCTAAAGGATTCTCACAATCTTTTGATGTATAAATTGCCATAAATCTGTGAATTTCGTAACACTTATTAATATCTGAGACAAAATTTAATGATTTTATTATCTTTTTGTCCTCTTTTTTTAATATTATCTTCTTTTCACATGGGAAATTTTCATCTTCACTTACACTTACCGCCACATGATATTTCTTTTCATGAGATATTCCAACTATGCTTATACAGTCATCTTCATCCATAATAATTTCATCATAATGCGGTCCGTTAATGTCCCATACATCGCCATCAATTCCTGTTAAAAAATTAATGTCTGCATGAAAATCCGCCGTAATTTTGTATTTCTCTACTCCAATATGAACATCATCCATACTTACAAAGCGCTCTGATTCAAGTACAATGTTTCCTCTCTTCGTTGTCCACTCTGTATGTCTTTTAAATATTCCATGTCTGTAATCTAATTTTATAAAATGTTCTTTAGGCGCATTATCCTGAACCTTTAAAACATTTCCATCAACAATCAGATAACTGTAAAAACCATTTGGAGCATTCAACGGTTCTCTCCAGCTATTACCTACCTGATCATAAATTCCTGCCAAATTAACAGCTACTAAATCCCGGGAATCAAATTCATCGAGAGTGCCTCTAATTCCCATATATCCATTACCTGTCAGAAATTTATTTCCTAAATGAGCAATTTTTTCTGAATTAAACCCGTTTTCTGTCAACTCCCAATTCATTTATTTACCTCCCATTTTTGTCCGGGGACAAAACACTTTGTATTCTGCCCCGGCATTAAATTTATTTTTATTTGACGTCACAAATATATGCTTCTTCTCCAAGTTCAATTTTTTCATCATAAACCTGAACTAAAATATTTTTGCCATATTTAGTACTGATTTTCACTTTATCCTTAGTAACCATCACTTCAATAACTTCTCCCATATAATGGATTTTGAAAGTGTACTTATTCCAGTTTTGTGGGATTGAAGGTGTAATATGAATAATATCTCCATCTGTTCTAAGTCCGCCAAATCCATAAATAATATTCATCCATGCTGCTGCAATACTTGTTGTATGTATACCTTCTCTTGTATTTCTGTTATAGTTATCCAAGTCCATTCTTGTAGCAAATCCAAAGAAATCATATGCTTCATCTTTTTTATGAAGTTGTGATGCTAAAATTGAATGTACTGAAGGTGACAATGAACTTTCATGTATACATCTAGGTTCGTAATATTCATAATTTGCCCTTAACTGTTCCTCTGTAAAATGAGAATTAAATAACAACATAAACATTAAAACGTCAGGTTGCTTAATCATGTCATTTCTATATATCCTGTCATAAGACCAATGATTATATAGCGGGAAATCTTCAATTGGAATTGAATCAATATCTAAATGAGGAAGCTTAAAGAATCCTTCATGCTGTTCGTACAAAAGACTATCTTCATAGTATGGAATGTACATACATTCACTAACTTTTTTCCATTTGTCCATTTCTGACTCATCGAAGTTAATTTTTCCAACTATTTCGTCATAAGCCTTCTTATCATTTTTCTTAATATCTTCAATTACTTTGAGTGTAAAATCTAATGTGAATTTACCCATGAAGTTCGTATAACAGTTGTTATGAACCATCATCTGGAATTCATCAGGTCCCATTACGCAGTAATAACCATATTTGCCATCCTGTGAGAAATCACCACGGGTAACTAACATTCTCGATATTTCAATCAACATTTCTAATCCATACTGTGTCATAAACTCTTCATCATGATACAGTTTTTCATAGAACCAAATACCATACGCAACTGCTGTAGATGCCTGAAGCTGTAAACTTGCATGCTGCCATAAATTACAACATTCCCTACCGCTTATTGTCGCTATTGGATAAAATGCGCCTTCACAATCTAATGCCTTTGCTCTTTCTCTTGCTTCATCTAATGTCTTATATCTGAAATAGAGAAGATTCTGAGCTGCTTCCTTATTATTGAAAAGGAAGAATGGTAAGCAGTATGTTTCTGTATCCCAGAAAGCATTTCCATTGTATGCTTCGCCTGTCAATCCTTTTGCACCAATATTTGTACCTTTTACAGCACCGTGATAAGTCTGGAATAACTGGAAAATACAGAATCTGATTCCCTGCTGGTTTTCTTCATCTCCGTCTATTGTGACATCAGATGTTTCCCAGATTTCTTTCCACCACTTAGTGCTATCTTCTTTTATCTGTTCAAATGACATAGCACTTATGTCATTTTCCTTTTCTGTTTCAAATTCTTCATATACTGCCTTTACATCTTCACGGAATTTATTTTCTTCTTTTTCTTCCTTTAATGTAAAATTCTTAACTATCTTTTCAAATTTTTTTTCTTCATTCTGTTTTAATAAAAGATTAAATTTAACAACTGCCTTTTTTTCTTCCTTAACATTGTCAAACTCATTCACATCCGCTTTTATTGCACATGCGCTAAATACTCTTTGCTGTGTATGAAGTGTTTCACCTTCTATTCCGGCAAATGCATTCTTTCCTGACTTATATAATATGTCTTTTATTTCCCACATGTTCATTTTCTGCATGCAATGCGGGTTCGAAAAATCAAGTCCTGACTTTATTTCTACATCTCCATCAAAATTTAATGCAGTAAGCTTAACTTTCTGAGCGCCAACCTGTACATCAGTCATCGAAAGAATTCTTTCAAAAGAAATTTTTAACTTTTTACCATTTGATAAGTTCCATATAAATGAACGGGTTAATACACCGTTTTGCATATCTAATTCACGAACAAATTCTGAGATATCTGCTTTGGAAATTTCTAATTCTTCCCCATCAACACTTATTCTTGTATATAACCAGTCAACGGAATTAACCATATATTCAGTAAAATCTACAATACCTTTATAATGTCCGTAATCCGGTTTTGTTCTTTCATATATTCCATTAAAATAACTTCCGATTAACTTTGGTCCATTATATCCTTCTTCAAAATATCCTCTAACTCCCATATATTCATTTCCTAATGAAAATATAGATTCTGATACTTCTCCGTAATCCGGATTAAAACCCTCTTCAATTATTTTCCAAGAATCTACTTTAAAATATTTATCTGCTATTTTCGCCATAATTCTTCTCCATCTTTTCCTGCTGTCGACAATATGAGAAACATGGTCTTTCTAAACCACGGAGGAAATTGCCGACAGCACACATCATTTTCAGATTATTACTGTCAGTTTTATACAGAAATAATCTTTATCAAATATATTTTTTACTAACGTAAGGGGATGTTAGTATCCAAATATCTTAACCCTTTACAGCCCCACCGGCTGCACCATCTGTAATCTGTTTCTGGAATATAGAGAACAGAATTGTAGGTGGAATCAGCGAGAAGAAGATTGCTCTAATCATATCTATCGCTGTTGTTCTTGAAGTTGAATATGTATACAACTTAACCATAACTGTTTCTTTTCCTGATCCATTTAAAATCAAATATGGAAGAAGGAAATCTGACCACGCTGCCGTAACCGCAAAAATTACGATTACCATAATGATTGGTTTTGATAAAGGTAATACAATTTTATAAAATACCTGTACTACATTACATCCATCCAACCTTGCCGCTTCTATAAGTTCCGGTGGAAGTCCTTCAAAGAATTCTTTGAATAAAACTACCCAAAAGGCATTTGCTCCATATGCAAGCCACAATGGAATAAATGATTTATTTAAACCAATTCTGTTAATATTTACAAACAAAGCAACTACACTTGTTGTTGCAGGAATCAAGAGGCTCCACATTACAAGACCATTTACAATCTGATATCCCTTTGGTTTTAAAATGGCAAGTCCATATGCTAAAATTCCATTAAAAATAATTGCACATATAACTGAACCGATAACCATGATAAATGAGTTCTTGTAATACAATCCGAAATTCAATTTATCCCATGTTTCCTTAAATCCTGAAAAATTAAACGATTTAGGGAACAATGTTGCTTCTCTTGTTAACTCTTTTAAATCTTTAAATCCTGATAAAAATACCCATATTGCAGGGAACATTGCAATTATTGCAAATAAGATACATACTGCCACGAAGAATAGGCAGATTATCTTTACTCTTGTCGACTTAACGTCAAAGCCTCTGATGGCACCGTCTGTTTTGTCTGCATACTTATTAAAATACATCAGCCTTTCCTCCTAATCATCTTTCTTTCTTGTTAAGTACATATATAATCCACTCAACAAAATTAATACTATACAAATCATTACTGACAATGCTGCTGCGCATGGATAATTAAATTCAGTAAACGCATACTGGTAAACCAAAAGCATTATTGATAAACTTGCATTGTTTGGTCCACCATTTGTCAAAACTAATGGTTCATATAAAATTTGGAATACGGAAATAACCTGAAGAATAAGCATTGTCTTTCCTAAGCTTAAGATGCAAGGAAGAGTTACATGGAAAATTCTTTGAAATACACCCGCCCCATCAATTGCAGCAGCTTCGTAATATTCCGGATTAATTCCACTTATACCCGCCATATAAATAAGGGATGTGGAGCCTGCACTTTTCCATGTCATTGCTATAATAATCAACGGGATAACCAACGCTGCATTGTTTAACCATACCTGTGGTTCTATACCACATTTAGATAGTAAAATATTTAAAACACCTGTAGGACCCGGTTTGAAGAAATAAACCCAAAGAAGTGAAACAGCCATTCCCGGAATCATATTTGGAAAATAAACTGCAAATCTGAAAAAGCTCTTTCCTCTAACGGTCTCACTGATGAATATTGCCAAAATAATCGGTACAAAAAATCCTATAATCAAGGACCATCCTATGTACTTAAATGTGTTTAGAAACGCTGCTTTAAAACTAACGTTATTAATTACTGTTATATAATTGTCTAACCCAACAAACTCCTGGAGCTGAACTCCCTTTGCTGAAAATAGCGATAATCTCACGCTTTCAAGTAGCGGTTCCCAAACAAAGAATGTGAATAACAATATTGATGGGAGCATTACGCACCATCCCAGTAAATCTCTCTTAGAAAATTTATGTTTTTTAGGTTTATAATTTGTTTGTTTTGTTTGAACTTGTTGTTTACTTTTCACCTGGAAACCTCCTCACATAATATGTATTGCCCTCACCTTTAGTCAGTGGCTAATTGTCTGAAACATTTGTAGAAAACAATTCTGTTTCCTTAATTTTATAGTAAAACCTTCTCCTATTTTTAGAAAAAGGGCAGGCAACCGGACTAGTCGCCCACCCTTCCTTGGTAATATTCTATTTGTTTAATTTGTCTAAAACTTTCTGATAATTTTCATTTGCTGTCTTCATAAGTTCTTCTACATTACAATCTTTCTTTGTAACAACTTCCTGAAGAACTTTTGTGAGTTCCTTGTACATTGACTGTGTATCTCCCGGTTCTTCCGCTCTTAAGTTGCCTTCAGCTCCAGTCTTTTCGAAATATGAATCATAAAGCGCTGAGTCAACGTTCTTGTATTCATCAATAACCTTCTGTTCAGCATCTACATAATCCTGATTAATCCAGCATGGGAATGATTTAATTACAGGAACTCCATTTGATACACGATTAGCTGCATCTGCCTGTTTACCTTCAATACTTGTATCATTAACTACAGGAGATTTACCCATAATTTCAAGGAAATCTAAAGCTGCATTAATTTCTTCTTTTGTTGCATCCTTAGAGAACATATAAGGTGTACCACCTGTTAATGAATACTGATCACCATTAGGTCCGGCTGGAATTGCTCCCATTGCCAACTTATCTGTTGGCAATCCATTAACCTGTGTTGGTTGTGCAACTGCATCATTAGCTGCGATGTACATTGCTGCTGCACCTGTTCCTAACTGCTGGAATCCTGATGCCCAATCTTCTGCTGTTGGATCAGCTGTTAAAACATCATATTTCCATTTCAAATCATATACATATTCCATAGCTGCAACAGCTTCTGTTGAATCTAAATGTGAAGTGTATGTTCCGTCGCCATTATCTGTACACAATGTAGCGCCAAAGCACCATGCAATATTAGAAAAATGCCATCCGCCTGAATTATCTTTTGCCAATAAGCAAAGGCCTGCAGCTCCTGTCTTGTCTTTGATAATCTTAGCATCCTTAGCAAGTTCATCCCATGTCTGTGGGAACTTTGGAATACCATTGTCATCGACAAGTCCTGCTTCTTCAAATAATTCTACATTACACATAAGTCCTAATGCATAAGCATCTCTTGGAACACCATATACGTGACCATTTTCATCTGACAAAAGAGATAATACTGATGGACTCATATCATCAATCCATCCTCTTTCTTTAAGAATGTCTGTAACATCTGCTACCAACCCCTGTTTAATTAACTTCTGTGGCTCAGTAAACCATGTTTCAAAAATTGTTGGGCAGTTTCCTGATTCCGCTAATGATACAAATGTGTCTGTTGCATATGTATAACTTGCAGGTTCAACATATACATCACTGTGCTGTTCGTTCATTGTCTCTTTGTACTTTTCAAAATTCTTAACATCATCAACCAAATCTGCTGACGGCCAAATACCTAATGAAAGAACTGTCTTTCCTTCTTTCTCTGCCTTTTTCTTGGCTGAATCCTTGTCTCCTGAACTTCCACATCCTGCAAACATTGTTGTTGTCAACGCGGCAATTAATGCCAAACTAAGTAACTGTTTCTTTCTCATATAAATACTCCCTTCTACATTATATAATAATATATTAACCAAGTTTAACGTTAAACTCAATTAAGAATATAATATACCAACGTGCCTTCTACAAACTCCCCAATCAAAAGAACTATAAACTAATTTGTAAGTTTGTTATACCGTTTAACGTTAAACTAATAATAACATTGTTTATTTTATTTGTCAATATTTACAATGGAAGCAGATTAACTAATATTTATGCCCTATTTTTCAATAAAAACGTTACTAATTTTAGTAATATTGCACAATTAGCATATTATCTTTGTTTATTAATTAACAATTATGGATTTTAAGGGTTGAGATTTTATTTTAAATATTATACTTAAGTATTACCTTTGATAAACTTTTTGGCTCCTGATATTTAAACCTTGAGATTAATCTTGGTCTGGTTTCAAATATTATATTTATATTTTAATGTTATTTTACTTTTATAATTCCATAACAAAAAATTTACCTTAAGTCCAAGCTCAAATACTTTTTCTTAAGGTAATTTTTTTAACTCTTTATAAATTTTATATTTTATGATGTTGTTGTCCAAAACCACAACTTTGATTTTCATATCGTGACGAGTTCCAAAGTCTTTCACCCATTTATGAGCAAGTTCATGTGTTCTTAGGTCTTTTTATCCTGGCATCATTATGTTGCATTACTGTTCCATAAAACCAATTACACATCCATTATCAGAAAATGAGATTGATATTGAAACATTATCCTTTGTTCCCGTGTATTCTATCATTGTATATCTATTCAATAGTTTTCTTAGCATATTTCTGATAAATGAAATATGAAATTATACCTGTCACAAATTCTGAGACGGCAAATGCCATCCACACACCGGTTGCTCCCATAAATCGGCTCAAAACGAATGCAGTCGGAATAATCACTATCACATAACGAAGAAGGGATATCATCAATGATGGATTTCCCATTCCTAAACCTTCTAATGCTCCACTGGATGTAACTGATACTGCAGAAATTATAAATCCAAAACTTATTATATGAAGTGCCGTAACACCAATTTTAATTGTTTCAGGATTTGCAGTAAACAATCCTATAAGCTGTGACGGAATAATCCATGAAAGTGCCATACCAAGTGCCATTATTAATACTGTTAATTTTAATGTTGTATGATAAATTTTTTCAACACGTTTGTGTTCTCCCGCTCCATAATTGTATCCAACAAGCGGTCTGATTCCCTGAATAATTCCGTTTGCACTAAGATAAATAAATGTCTGAAGCTTATAATAAACTCCAAGCACAAGCACGTATTTGTCTGAAAACTCTGCAAGAATTCCATTTAACGCAGATATCAGAAATGAAGGTAATGCCATATTTAATGTTGCAGGAATTCCTATTCCATACAATCTTTTTAACAATTTGAAATCAGGTTTTAATGATTTTCTTTCTACTTTTACTGGAATCGGTCTTGCAAAGTACACAATTATGTAAACTAATAACGAAATTACCTGTCCTATTCCTGTTGCATAAGCTGCACCTGAAATTCCCATTTTAGGAAACGGACCTATTCCAAATATCATTAAAGGATCCAGAATTATATTTGTTGCAAATCCACAAATCATACTAAACATGGAAACTTTCATTTGCCCTACAGCCTGAAAAATCTTTTCCAATGTAATTCCCACAGTGCTTGCCACGCTGAACATAAATACTATATTTGCATATTCTAAGGACATGTCAATTATGTTTTGGTTATTTGTAAACATTTTTAAAAATGCCGGCATAAAAGCTGTACAAAGAATTGTTAACAACAAACCATGTATGAAATTCATTACAACACCCTGAGTAGTTGCTTTATTTGCCATTTTCTTATCCTGCGCTCCAAGATAATATGCAACTGTCGAATTTATTCCAATTCCTATACCAACACCAATTGACGTTATTATGTTCTGGACAGGGTACACAAGTGCCAAAGATGTCATTGCGTTCTCGCTTAATTTTGCCACAAAGAAACTGTCTACTATGTTGTACATTGCATTTACTGCCATTGAAATAACCATAGGCAGTGACATCGACAATACTAAAGGCAAAATTTTCTTTTCTTTCATAAAACTCTGATCCATTTTATCCTACCTTTCTTTTTTGCTAATTGTTTATAACAATAATAAAGCCACACAACTACTTCTGTAATTGTGTGGCGAAAAAAGATTTCTCTCTAAAAATCCACCCCTTAAAGGTTTTAATCCTTGAATATATTAATATTGTTTATTTATTATGTCAAGATAGAATATCGATTCCTATATTCATGGAATATTTAAGTTATCTCTATAGAATATTTAACTCATCTCCGTAAAATATTTAACCCATATCTATAAAATGTTTAATGCATCTCCATAGAATGTTTAAGCTATATCTATAAAATGTTTAACTTATCTCTATAAAAAATATGCAAGCACTATTATACCCAATATAATTCTATACCAGCCAAATACCTTAAAGTCATGTTTCTTTATGTAGCTCATTAAAAATTTGATTACAATGATTGATACTGCGAACGCTATTACCATTCCCCATATGAGAATTGCAAGCTCAGTATGTGTAAAGTTAAATCCAAATTTTATTATTTTGATTGCACTTAAGCCAAACATTACAGGCACTGCCATAAAAAATGTAAATTCCGCTATAGCAACTCTTGATATTCCCATCAACAAACCACCGATGATTGTTGAGCCTGAACGTGATGTTCCGGGAACAATTGAAAGCACCTGAAATACACCAATTAAAAATGCGTCCTTATAACTAATTTCTTCTAATGCATTAATTCTTGCAACTTTATTTTTGTTTCTATTTTCAATAATGATAAATGCTATACCATAGAAAATTAATGCAATTGCAATTACTACAGGTGTATGAAAATGTGCTTCAACATAATCATCAAACAACAATGTAACCGCTGCACCCGGAATACATGAAACAACTACCTTAAACCATAATGAGAATCTGTCTTTTTTAATTATAGATTGAGATTCTTTTGGCATTTGGAAAGGCCACATTTTATTCCAAAAAATTACTACAACCGCTAAAATTGCTCCTAATTGAATTACAACAAAAAACATATCCTTAAATGCATCACTTACATTTAACTTGATAAACTCATCTACCAAAAGCATATGACCTGTACTACTGATAGGAAGCCATTCCGTAATTCCTTCTACAATTCCTAAGAAAACAACTTTAAGCCATTCAATAAACTCCAACATATAAAGTCCTCCAATTTTATTTACTTGCTAATTTGAAAAAAGATTTTATACCTACAGTTCACGAAGGCATTTTTTAAATAAAATTTTTTCTCTATTTAAATCAGGCTAAATAAATCTGTAGATATTTTTTAATTATCTTTTCACACAACTTCTTCATTATAGTACAGCAGTGTTTCTAATAAAAGTAAATTTTTTCTTAATAATTTTTGTTTACTGAAAATAGCTTTTGTATTCTATTTTATATTTACTGTCAGGGAACAAATATTTATGCAGCTCTATAAAATAATCGTCAGTCATGCTGGCAATAAAATCTACAACAATCTGATTTTCCTCTTCATCAAGATAATTTTTATGCTTATAGTACTTTAAATTTTCATTTATGAACTTAATATGGTGCTTGTAAATTATTGAATCTGTGCTCTTGTTATGAACATCATCCAATAATTTATAATACATTTCCTTAAACATTGGTTTAATAATTTCATTGTACTGCTCTTCAAGTTTCTTGTTGTTATATATAACTTCGTAATTTTCTCTTTTTGCAGTTTTCAAATCATTATATACAGATTTGCTTAACAATATGTAATCTTTTCCGTAGCTGTTTTCTAAAATATCAACAGTCATATTATTAATTATTGCGGCATTTTCCGCGCCTATTTTATTTGTCTTAAATTGATAATTTTTATCGATTATTTTTGCAATTCTTGCATCCTGTCTGTCCTTTCCAAGATATGCAACAATATCACATATTCTTACCACACATGCCTCAAGTGTAAGCGGTACAAGACGTGAAATTGCATCGTGACCGATTACATAACTGTCCTCTACTTCCCTGTCATATTCGACAAATGTTTTTCCAAAGTGCGGACGATATTCCTGTTGCTCAAATTCACCGTTATGGCATAGAATTCCGTCTAAAGTCTGAAGTGACACATTTCTCGCAAACATATTTTCAAGAACCCTTACACTCTGTACGTTATGATTGAAAAAACGTCCGGTTTCATTCTGAAGCAATTCGCTTAAAAATCTTTCGCCTGCGTGGCCAAATGGTGTATGCCCAATATCGTGTCCCAAAGAAATGGCTTCAATTAAATCAAGATTAAGTCCAAGCACCGCGCCTATATTTCTCGCAATTCTTGACACAAGCTGAACATGCAAAGCTCTTCTTGTAATATCATCATTGCTATAAAATGAAAACACCTGCGTTTTATCCGCATAACGATTGTAATATGGCAAATGAATAATTTTCTCAATATCGCGCACAAATGCCGGTCGCCATAAATTAGGCTTGTCGTGATTCATATTTCTTCTAATTACCATATCGTCATTACATCTGTAAGGATTAACTTTTCCCTGCTTCCTATCGTCTTTAATACGCTCCTGCAATTCTATGCTTAACTGGTCGTATTTTAAATTGTCGTTTGACTGTTCCTTCTTTAACTCCATTTTACCTCCCATCAAAATTCATAATTTCCCGGCAATTATTTTTGCCCACATGATATAAATATAACTTTCGCTCTTATTTTATATCTGTCTGATACAATTAAAAAACTCATGGCTGATATTCCATCGTTCTTTCGCTCTTAATAAATATCCGCCTGATACATATCAAATTACATTTTATAATCAAATGAAACCCTGTTTGTTACATGTGGATTATATTTTTCACCCATTCTCACATGCTCAGGATAGCTTAAATATTGTCCAAGAACGCTTTCGTCTTCCAAATCCATCTCAATCATAAGGTCCATATTTGCCGGACGGTCCACGCAATTTTTATGAATCTTTACATCCTTTATTCCATCAAATGCATTCTTTATTTTGTCAAATGCCTCACAATATTCTTTGTAATGTTCTTCTTTAAAAAAATCTTTTTCAAATGTAAATATAACAAAATGTTTAATCATTATCCCGTCTCCTTCTCTGCTATAATCTATGCTTTTATTTTATCAAATTATATCAATAAAAAAAGCCCTCTTATTTATCAATAATAAGATGACTTTAAACATTTTATGTAATATTAAGCGACATATTAATATTCTCCGCGATATCAACTAGTAGTTTAAATGCCTCCAAAAATGTAAACTAACATTTCTTCAGACATTGCATTGCTTTTCTTGAGTACTCAACTCCTACTACATTCTCTCCCTGAATGTTTCTCCATCTGTTAATTAATCTTAAAAAATCTTCAGATGTTACGCATTCTTTTCTTTCGCTTTCAAATTTTTCCGTAAGTGTTTTAGCCATACTCCCATCCTTTCTCACCTCAACCAATAATTGCATTAGAATCTACCCCTTAAATCCCTTACAACAATCTAAGTATAGTATAAATAGCCAAATTGTCAATTGAGTTTTTGGTTATTTTTCATATATTTCGATAATATTTCATATATGCAAGTCATATTTCTTTCTAAATCTACTTTTTAACAGTGGTAATTTTTTCATATATAAAAGCCCTGTCATATCAGCCAAAAACCATCCTATAGGTACAGATATCCATATTCCAATAACACCAATCTTTGGAATCGCTGATAATGCATATGCAAGCACAACTCTTGTCCCTAACGAAATGATTGTAAGAACCAATGACATTTCCGGCTTTCCAACTGCTCTGTAAAATCCATAAAGCAAAAATAATATGCCAATTCCAATATAAAAACTTCCTTCAATTCTCAAATATCCTGCTCCCACTTTTATAATTTCAGTTCCATCAGACACAAACAGGCCCATAAATTTTTCAGCAAATATAAACACTACTGCACTCACGCACACACAAAAAACAGATGCTGCAATCATAGACTGCTTCCAGCCATCCTTTATTCTTCTGTGTTTACCTGCTCCATAATTTTGCGCAACAAAAGTTGATACTGCATTGCCAAAATCCTGTACCGGTGAATATGCTAAAGTATCTATTTTTACTGCTGCCGCAAATGCCGCCATAACTACCGTTCCGAAACTATTTACCAATCCCTGAACAAGAAGAATTCCAAAATTCATGACCGACTGCTGCAAAGCTGTTAATATAGAAAGATTTGCTAACTCCTTAACAATATTTATATCAAATTTTAAGTGCTTGAGCTTAATCCTAAAATGAGATGATTTAGCCAAAGCATAAATTGTTATCCCAATTCCTGAAACGTACTGAGAAATTACAGTCGCCTGAGCAGCTCCTTCCACTCCCATTTTAAAATTAATTATAAAAACAAGATCCAACACAATATTAAGCACCGCTGAAATTCCAAGAAAAATAAGTGGCATTAGTGAGTTTCCGATTGCCCTAAGCCCATTTCCAAAAAAATTGTAAAAAAATGTACCAATTATTCCTATTCCAATAATAAGAAGATACTGTTTTGTAAGCTTCGTTATTTCAGTTGGAATCTGCAAAAACTTAATTATATTATTAATTTCCGCGAAAAATACAAAAGTTATTAACAAAGTAATGCTGCCTATTAACACAAATGCTAATACAATTCCATTTTTCATTCGGTCATAATCTTTTTTCCCAAATTCCATAGAAATAAAAGCTCCGGCTCCCATGCTTAATCCCAATATTATCGAAGTCAGAAATATCATCAAAGTATATGATGCCCCTACCGCTGCAAGCGCATCATTTCCCACATATCTTCCAACTATCAATGTGTCCGCAATATTGTAACACTGCTGCAAAATATTTCCTAACATAAGAGGCAATGCAAATTTAATTAATTTTCCTGTTATATTTCCCTGCGTCAAATCCATATGCAAAACTTACGGTCACAATTATTTACTATTTAAGTTGCGACCTTACTCCATTTTCCGTAATTTTTTTAATAAATTTTGTCAAAAAAGAAACCCAGAATTACATACCTTCGTCAATGCAATCCTGAGTTTCCATATGAGCAGGCCACCGTCCTAGCCTGTCTCGATTTCTTACTAGTATTATAGCATAAAATGGGTGTTGAGGGAATAGATTTGAAATTTATTTGCAAAGATTTTATGGATTTTATATGGCAAAATTTTATGACATTTTTTGTGTTGTTGTAGCACTTTGTGTTTCTATATTAAGCGGGTAAACTTGGGATTTAATTCAATAAAACTTAAGCACTTTCTTCAAATCTACCAATCGCCTTCTCCCTCTTCCATCATTTCATCTATTGCATCGTCAACACCATCTGCATAATCATCATCTTCATCATAGCGGTCATAATCATAGTCGTCATCTGATATTACATCATCATATCCATCGTCGTATGAGTCATCATAATAATAATGTTTTTTAGAGCTATTTGAATAATTATAAGTTTTTCTTGTTGTCTCTCTTTCATATGTGTTGCTGTTGCTAGTTGGTTTCTGAGTATTATTTATGATGTCATAACGGGTTGTCTCTTCTTCGTAGGTTTCATCATTTTCTGTTGTATCATTTTCCAAATCAGAAAAATCATAATCAAGCCCATGCTCTTTCATATGACGATAGCAATAATCAAATCCTTTTTCTTTATTAAAATTACAACCGGGCTCTGCGCATGTTTTTATGTTAGTGTAAATTGATTTAAAGCCGTATATTAATCCAAATATGGCTACTATTAATATAACAAATTTTATAACTGAAGTTGATTTGTTGTTTTTCATGGTTGAATCACCTCCACCATTTTGTTTGCCATAGTTATCGTCATTGTTGTCAACTTTATTGTTGTTGCTATTACTCTTGTCATTATTGTTGTCAGCTTTATTGTTGTTGCTATTGCTCTTATCATTATTCTTGCTGTAGGTCCTGCCATTGTTTTCCTCATTGTTATGATATCTGGAACTACTATCTTCATAATCTCTATACTGTTTTCTCTGGCTATTCTGATTTCTTGTTTCGTTCATAAAGCGGTATTCCATGCCTCTTTCAAATGTATTTAATTTACCATCTTTATTAAAATCAAAAAACTTGTCTAACGGTCCATCTGCCTTTCCATTCCAAATTCCCATAATTAACCTCCAATCATGTGTTATAAATATTTTACAAATTGTGTGGTAAAAGAATGTTTTTCTTTTATTGAGGTAATTATCTCATATTTGGTGTCCAATAGATGGGACTTGTAGTTTTTTCTTTAACTTTAATTGCATTGAAGGAGTTGATTATTATTCTTCTACACCTCTAGTCTTAATTACATCTCTTAAATAATCAATTACCATTCTGCATGTATCTCTATCTATCTCATCAGAATTAATTCCAAGTTTTGCATGAACAAGATTTCTCTTTTTTCTAATTTCATGTGCTTTTGTTGCCCCCTCAATCCAATGTGGTCTTTCAATATATTTGATTTCATTTATATAATCAATAAGATCAGCTCTCTTTATTCTCCCATTTCTATCCGTAACCATATAATCTTCTTCAAAATAATTGTTTCCTTTTATTTCTGATAACCAATCAATAAGAACCGCTTCCAATATTGATCCAGCAAGAATAAGTGTTGCCTTATATGCTCCTACTCTAAAACAGTCATTTAATTCTTTCCAATCATCATGCAACATTTCTTGAAGTTGATTAGTAGAATAAACTTTTAATTTTTCCAAAAGTTCCATTCCCAAAATATCTTCAACTTTTTCAATCTTTATATTTCGATTTTTATATAATGCATTCCAATATGCCAATATTCTAGGCTCTATATCACTATTAATCTGATAGCTTCTTTTTTCAATATGCGTTAATAAATGTGCTTGTAAACGATACTCTTCTTCTTCCTTTGTTGGTATAATTACTGGAATATCTGCTATAGACTTTCTAGTAACTTTATGAATAAAACTTCCTATTTTTTGTGAATCAATAATAGTTTGGCAAACATCACTATTCAAATATAAAAATAAGTATTCTGGTTGAATATCTCTACATCTAATTACAAACATGTTTTGATCCACATAAATTGTTTCATTTACTTCATCCGGCACAAGAAAAGCTTTTCCTATTGTTGAAAATAGAATATCATTCTTTTTTAATTTCACATTTGTAATTTGCTTTTCTAATATGTTTTCAATTTTCAAAGGATAGCTAAGGTCTACCATTCTTATAACCTTACCAACTCCTTTATCAACCCGCCTTGGCACAATAATATCAACTATATCTTCCATATTATATAATGTCTCATTTTGTAAAAACTTTCTTACTCCAATAGCTTTTTTACTGTAATATTCAGCATTTATCCTTTGTTCTGAGACTTCTGATACATCAATCGAATTGTATTCATATTCGCCATTCACATCATCTTCTGGTAAGCTACCACTATTTATCCAATATTCTACTCCTTCAAGATAACGCTCATATTTTAAACTATATCTATCAGGCATAATAAATGCCTCATCAGAATTTTTCTTTTTTAATCCTGCAATAAACATTTGTCCTTTAAATATAGATATATCAATTGTTTTAAACCTCTCTTTTGTTAAATGCAATAATTCCATACTTAAACCTGTATTTAAGTATGGAGTTCCCAAATTATAAACTCCAGCAACAAAATATTTTTGCGTAATTTGTTTTATTCTATTTCCTCTCACCGCATTCAATAATTTACTAGGAATAGTTATTAGCCATACTTCCTCTTTTGTTTCATCCTCTAATACATAATCTAGCCAACTATCACCATCTTTTGTTATTGGATATTTTCCTCTTTCCTTGAGTATTTCTTTTATATTTACCATTTTATAATCTCCAACTTTTTTTCAAATAATTACTAATCTGATTTTTGACTTTTCTCAATTTGCTTTACTAATTCTTTTCTAGCTATTGTCTTATTTCCTTTTATCAACTTAGCTTGCTTAGGATTAAATTTAATTTGCACTTCTAAAATTAAATCTTCGATATCCTTATCTCTTCGTTTGTCTGTACCAAAAAATCTCATTCTATGATAGAACAAAAGTTTCATAAAAATTAATTTTAATATTCCCTCAGAATTTTCCTCTTGAATATATCTATGTAACCCTGACTGAAAATTTCCTACATTCAAATCACATTTCAGAAATTCTAGCATAAATTTTTCAAATGGTTTATCTTTTTTTTGTTCCATTAATTCATCAATTGCAACTTCAAGCTTTGGAGTCCCGACATTTTCTAATATCACATGTTGTAGAGCTATTGGGAACGATACTTTTATCATTTCGAAAAATAATTCCTTTGATTTTTCAAAATCATCTTGCGTTAATTCTTTTCCATCTTCTTGTTCTTCCTTTATAAACTCTTCAAATGAACTTTCTTTTTTAATTATTTCTGCTAATGCAAAGATTTCGCCAAGCAAGATATTCATACCATACATATAATTTTCTAAATGCTGTACTTTATCAGAATTATCTAATAATTCAGCATTTTTTAATATGCTTCCATAAATAGACAGTAACAAATAAAAATTTTCTGCTTCCAGTTGTACATCTTCTTCCTCTACGGTTTCTGAATCTTGCGAAATTTTTTTAGTTTCTAAAAGTACAGGACTTTTCTTTTTGCTAAACTCATCTGGTGTTACATCTTTCTGTGAGCTATCACTCATATCATCTATTTCTTTTTGTGTAGGTCTATTTTCTTCTAGTTTTTTTATTAATTCATTCTTTTCAATTTTAAAATCTGTAATAATCTCTATATTATTAAGTTTATCTATAACATCAATATTATTCATTATTGCATCTATAATAGTATCAGCCATACTATCTAGAAGTTTTTTACAATCTGGTACAAGTCCAGAATAGAAACATATCTCATTTTTAAAATATATTCTATTACCTTTTTGAATCATTAAATTTAAAAATTCATCATTGTTTCTCGCATATTCAGCAAGATAAAACTCCAAAATACTTGTATGACTAAAAACAATATTATCATCTGATATACTTAATATTCCCTTTTCAAAAAACAATGTAGAAAATCTTGATTGCGATTTTTTATACCCTTTCGTCTTATGATACTGATAAACAAAATTATCAAATTCTTCCCTCGAAAAATAATATTTATTTTTCTCAAACATTTTAAATGCAAGATTGCTTAAAAAATGTTGCTTTATTTTAAACGAATATGTACTTCTCTCAGATTCCTTTGGAGATAGCTTTTCTAGTAAAACCTCCAAATAATTTTCCATAACAATCCCTTCATTTTGAGGGATAAAATTTTTATCAGAATCCCATAAAACCATAAAAATAGAAACATTAAATGGTGTCTTAGCAAAATTAATCGATTCACAGTAACCATTTATTTTTTCAACTACTTCATAAACATCCTCTACATCATTTCTTTTTCCAATCCATTTTGTAACAAGTTCTCGGATTTGGGCTTTTCCAAATGTATTTATATATAGTTTTTTAAACTCTTTTATGTATTCAGGAAGTTTCTTAACATCAATCGACTGAAAAAACTCTTCCTTTGTTGTTAAAATAAATCTGTTTCCGCTATTTTCTTCTATAAACTTTGACAATAAGTCTGTATGTTTATAATCAGAAATATCTATATTGTCTATTAAAAATACTACTTTACAATTACCAATGAGTTCTCTAATTTTTTCTTTTTTTATTATTGCATCATCAAACATATTTTTCATAACAAAATATACTGCAGCATTCGTTAATTTATTCGATTTCTTAGGTAAGTTACGCATATCAATATGTATAGGTATGATTCCTAATTCATCATACTTGTCTATATACTTCAAACCTATCTGTTGTAATATAGTCGTCTTTCCACTTTCTTTTTTTCCAAAAAGAATTACATTATTTGTATCATCTAATAATTCATCTAAGTCAATATTTTTACCTTTTCCAGAGCTTTCTGATATATATTCTGATTCTTCCGACAATATTGGTTCTACAAAAACATCTTCTATCCCTATCGGTGAATATGTATCAATTTCTTTAATCAATGTTAATGTCTCTGACATATTAGTAAAATAATTATGTATTCCCTTGACAATATCAAATTCCATTTGTTTTTCAGCTATATTACTATTTAGTAAATATGTTACTTGTCCATTTTCAACTAAATTAACGGCACTATCAAAATTCTGCCGCTCTTTAGCATAATATGTCCTAAAAAAAATATTACAACGGCTATTATCAAAATCTATATTTAGAATAGAATATCCATTATATCCATCAACTGCTCTTCCAAAAGCATAGTCCAAAGGATACAACTTACCTGCTGTACTATATATTGTTTTCATCCTTTGTCTACATATCTCTTTATGGTCAAATTCATGAACATGACCACGCAAAACAACATCAAACTTGGTTAATTGCTTTTCTATTATTGGTAATTCATAATCAGACAACCAATCTGTAGGATGATGCATTAAACATATTTTTATGTCAGCATCTTTAATATGCTTATATAAATCATTTATCTGTTTTTCCCCGACATACATTATTCCCTTTTCACAGCCTCCCTTTCCAGAAGAACGCCATGCTGAATCTATACATGCAACACCTACCTTTTTACCATCCATTTCTCGTAGGAATGCATAACCAATTTTTTCTTTTATAACATCACTATAATAGTTTCCAATCCATTCATAAAAATAACCTAATCGAGCCAAATATGTTTCATTCATATCAGAAACATTATCATTAATTTCTTCTAATGAATCTACTAAAAGCCCTTTCTCTGTTGCCTTTACTATTTTCTTTACATCAATTTCATGATTTCCTGGCACCATAATAAATTTATCTTTTTCCAATCCAAGACCATTCACTATTGGATTTATAAGTATTTCTTCTGCTAGCCCTAATTGATTTTCATCATCTATGGCCTTGTCTCCTCGCTGAATTAAATCTCCTGTAAAACATACCAAATCTATTTTTATATCTTGTTCTTTTTGTACTTTCAATGCATCATTTATCATTTTTTCTACAATATCAGAGACTTCTTCTTTAGTAGCCATCTCTATGTGTGCATCTGAAATATGTAATATGTTTAGTGATTTCATTTTTTGTCTCCTGTCATATTATTTTTTTAATTGCATATAATAGCTTTATAAAAGAAATGGAGTGTTTTATGACTAATTATGATCTAATGTATTTACTCATTCTTTCAGAAGATAAAAGTCAATTAATGTATTTATTAAATAAGTACCGTATCGCTGTAAACAAATCAAAATATTGCTAATATTTTCCAATATCTCTTATCAGCTATATGTAGAAAGTAAATTAAATAAACTTTCTCCTTTTTTCCTTATCCACTCTTCACCAGCATTTTTATTTAATTAAGATTTGAAAGTGATTTCATAATTAAATCAATATCTTGGTTTTCAAGTTCCTGTATTATGTGCAAATACGTTTTTTGCGTTGTAGTCATACTTGCATGTCCTAGCCTTCTAGCCACGCTTCCTATTGAAACACCTGCATACAGAAGAATAGATGCATGAGTATGTCTAAGTCCATGTATTGAAATTTCTGAAATTCCAAGTTTTTTGCAATATCTGCTTAGAATCCCATTTATAGTTGAATTATAAATTTGCTCATATTTTCCATCAATTTTCTTGACAAAAATAGGCTCGTCCGGTTCTAAATTTTTCGTCAATGTTGCAAACTGCATTACTGTCTGCCAATCAATTTGGATTTTTCTAACAGATGATTTATTTTTAGTCAACGTAAATCCCCCTCCTGACTTATAATTCCACGTCTTGCTAATTGATAAATTTTGATGTGCAAAATCAAAGTCACTTGGTGTAAGAGCCAAAGCTTCTGAAAATCTCAATCCTGTTTTTGCAACCAACAAAATAAAATAATCCCAACTAACTTCTTTTCCTAATTCCAATCCTGCTAATAAATTATGCAGTTCAAATTGATTAAGATATTTAACCTTTTTCTCTCTAGGTGGTTTTCCCTTAATTATTACTTTTCTGGTCGGGTCTCTAGGTATAAGTCCTTCATCAACTGCATCAAGAATAGCTCCTTTTAATTGATGATGAAAATCCATCGTTGTCTGTTTCTCATGATGTATTGCATAATCATTTATTAATTGCTGATATACAATTCTAGACAAATCACACAATTTAACTGTAGGGATAAGTTGTTGCAACCATTTTAATGTCATTTTATACTTTGCAAAAGTAACATCTCTGATTGCTCCTTCCTTGTAAACACTCATCCATTGTTTATAGTAATCTGCTACTAAATCTGTTGCTTTAATTTCATCTAGCATATTAGCCTCCTGTTTTCTAATACTGATGAAGAGCAACTATATTTTATAATGTAGTAGTTTATTTTTTCTATACTATTTATCCCAATTTTCAGGTTCTTCTATGTATTTTCCACCTGAAAGAATAAAATCTTCTAAAAAAGAATTAACTCTATTATTAACCTTAAACATTGGCATTTTTTCTCCCTCTGTAAGTGCAAAATATTTTTGTGCATCTTCTTTTATAACCGATGCTTTCAATGCATCAAATCGACCATATTCATTAATATTATCTTTTGTTACATTAGCATTTAACAATGCTGTAACAAGATTTATATCTACCCCAAAATATCTAGACAATCTTGTAATTTGTGAACGCTTTTCATTATTTGAATATCGATAAATATAATCCTGTAATGTTAATCCTTCCTGCAATATAGCATCACCTGTCTGAACATCATGTAAGAACAGATTCGCCATCTTTTGGTCTTCCTGTGACAAAAATGCAAATGAATTATGTAATTGTTCTAAAGTCTCGTTTAATTCCTCTTCAGAAACATTTGGTTGACTCAATGCTTTTAACCATTTTTCAAATCTGGTATTCATATAGTTGTAATCAATAGCTTCCATCTTCAACTCAGTTAAGTACGGATCTATTTCAAATTTAATGTCATCCTTTGGGTCTCCACCGTTATCTCCAGGAGTTCTTAATTCTTTATATCTTTGCAACAAAATATTATACTCTTCTTCTGTAGGCAAAACTTTTATATAAATCTCTTCTTTATCATCTTCCGTAACTTCCATTATATCTTTCCAATTAAACCCCTGAATTTCTGCTGCCTGTAAATATGTTGAAAATTGTCTAAATAATTTTGCAAACTTAGCTCTTGGTATCGTATCATCTGGAAGTTTTTCTAAATTATCAATCCCTTCTCCTTCAAATACAGCCATCATCTCCTTAAATGCCAAATTCATATGCATAACATTTTCAGGCAAATGGTCAGCAAACAATCCTGCTGGTCTATCGCCTGAATATAGCTTAACTGCTAATTCTATATTTTTCTTCATTGTATGTGGCTTTCTGTAATAACGTATAGAACCAAATGGTTTTTCGTTAATATTAAATAATCTATTTGTTCGTGAAAAAGCCTGTATCAAATTCTGATACACCAATATTTTATCTAAATACAAAGTATTAATCCATTTAGAATCAAATCCCGTAAGCATTTGATTCACAACAATTAATAAATTTAACTGTTGTTCCGGTTTAATTCTTTCATACGGTTTCTTATGTGCCAATCTGGCAGAAGCATCCTTTTTAAAAGTTGCATAATTACCTATATCAAAATGCTGACCATACATATTATTATAATCTTCAAGCATCTCCTTTAAGCCATCTTCTTTATCTAAAGATTTCTGTCCACCTGCATTATCAATTGTTGAATCAAAGATTCCTGTTACTTTAAGCTGAGGCATTCTCTCTTTAAACTTTTTATAATAACTAATTGCCTCCGGAATACTACTCGTTGCAAAAATACCATGAAACTTGTTATTTCTACTCATTACAAGCCAATTATTTGTTATATCATCTACAACTGCATACTGATAGTCATTTGTTTCATACTGCTTATTAGGGATATAACTTTCAATTCCTTTTACAATCGTTCCGTCTTCTAAATATGTGTCTGCCATAGATACTTCCTGATCTGACATATAATGATAATACACTTTGCTCTTTTCAGGATCTCCTAATGCATCTTCAATAGACTCAGCTTTAGCCTTATATAACGCAACTTTATTTCTTATCTCTTTGTCTTTATAAACCATTACCATAGATGGATCAAATCCCAAAACATTTTTATCCCTAATTCCGTCAGCAATACTATATCTATGCAATTCATTGCCAAATATATCGGCTGTGGTGCTCATAACTTTTTCATTTTCTGTAAATACAGGTGTTCCTGTAAATCCAAAGAACAACGCATTTGAAAAAGTTTCTTTAATTGTACTAAGCATTTCACCAAAAGTTGATCTGTGGCATTCATCTATTATGAAAACTATTCTCTTCAACTGTATTTCTTCAAGATCCTTTGCTCGCATTTTTACTGCAGCGTCTTTCTTTATATTGCTCATCTTCTGTATTGATGAAACTATTAATGTATCTTTTGGATCTATACTCTTTAATTTCCCAATAAGCATAATTGTATCTTCAGTTTCCTGAACATCGTCAACATCATCTGCAAACGCTCTATATTCTTTTAATGACTGAGTTCCCAATTCAATCCTATCCATCAAAAACACTACTTTATCTGCATCTTTAGAATTGGCTATTAATTGTGCTGATTTAAAAGATGTCATTGTTTTTCCTGAACCAGTCGTATGCCAAATATATCCTCCTAACTGATTTCCGTCCTTCCAATCTTTCCTTGAAACACAGTCTGAAATTCTATTTGCTGCATAATACTGATAACTTCTCATAACTTTAAGTACTCCATCAGAATCATCTGCAACAGTATAAAAGCCTACCAATTGATGAGCCAATGGAATAGACAAAATAGTTGAAGCTATAACTCTCCAATCATTAATCGGTTCATTATTAAAATCTGCCCAATGAAAAAAGAAATCAGAATTAAACTTGCCATCCGGACCGGGATTTGCAAAATATAAAGTTTCTTCCGGATTCATTGCAAAGAAAATCTGTACAAGAGAAAAAATTCCGGTAAACACACCTTCATGTGCATACTTCATTATCTGATTAGTTGCTTCCGAAACAGGAATCCCTGTCTTTTTTAACTCAATATGAAATACCGGCATTCCATTTATTAAAAGCATAATGTCACCACGTCTGTCTTGAAGCACCTTATCATGTCTTTTAAAAATAGGCTGTTCAACAATCTGATATCTGCTCTGCCCTGCAGCTATCTCCATTCGATCATAAATTTTTAAACTAACTTCTTTTCCATAATGTAAAGTATCTTCTGGATTTTTTCTGATGATTGATACAGTCTTTCCATTAATAAATCCATTTAAAGCTAATGGCGTACGCAAATTCTTTATCTGTTCAATCAATTCGTCCATTTCTTCTCTAATTAATGGTTTATCATTAAGCCTGTCAATCTCTCTGTTATTCTCAAAAAGAATGTTAGCCCAATTCTGAATAAGATCTTCCTCGGTAGGATTCTTAATAACCTGATTCTCCCATCCATTACTCTGAAGTGCAGTGATAAGCGCTTCTTCAAATTCTAATTCTTTATTAAATCCGTTCATACTTTTTCTCCTATTTTCTATATTTTTTGTTGTTATTTGCTTACTCCGATGAAGAGTGATGAGGTGGTCGAGGTTGGAAAAATACTCTCCAATTTTTATTTGTTCCTTTATTTCTGGCACAGATAGAATTTGCTTATAAAGTTCGTCCCAAACAATATTTTTTCGACAAACACTAGCTCCCTCTGTTGAAGCTTTTATGAAAAAATCTTTGGTTGAATCTTGTTTTATCCACACATTAATAAATCGTGGGTAACATTCTATAAGTTTATAAACCTTATAAGCGGGCGAGATTATGCCATGCTCAAAGCGTAAATTGACATTACAATTTCCTAAATGTAAATTTTGAGCCGAAAGTATTAAATCATTTTTACTAACTTTCAAATAGCCAATATTTGAAGAACCTCTAAAATGGCTAAATAGTTCTGAATTAAGGTATATCCCATCAATTGCACAAGAAAGTAAGATATCTTCGTTTTCAATTTTTGTTTTATCGCGAGTTTCATTTAACAACTCTCCTAACTTACGCTGTTCCCAAGATATATTTCTTTAATAAAAATCACCTTATAACACTTACTCCGATGAAGAGTGATGAGGTGATCGAGAGACTCCAAATAGTCTCCTATTTTTCTCTGTTCTTCTATTGATGTATACGGAATTTCAATAGTATTCATTCCAGCAATATCTATACTTCTTCCATCTCTTATCCCATATACATGTGGTACTAATTTATGCTTTATAAATTCATGGGAACGAAAGTATGGATAATAGAATCTTGAATCTGCTACATCACTATGAAATGTATGATATGCAGGGCTTATAATGCCATCTAACAATGATTTTTCAAGTCCTCCTTCAAAGGAACGAAGATGCACTATGAAGTCATCTTTCCGCACCATTTTATAATTAGACAAATTAGATTCATCATACATTAAACTTCGGTCAGATTCTTCTCTTTTAACTGTTCCTCCACCCTGAATAATAGTAAGAGCCGGCAGCTCCGTATGGTTCTTTTCAGAGTATTCTTTAAACACTTCTCCTAACTTACGCTGTTCCCAAGATATATTCACTATTTCAAAAAAAAATACTAAGTGCAAACATAATTATGTATATTGTGAATCTATCTTTACACTAATACTGTACTTCAGTAATTTTATATATTATTGAATTTCAATTTGTTATCTTCTTTCCTTACACAAACATATTCTCAAGCATAGACTTTTTAATATATTTCAATTTTTCTAACTTTCGTTGATGAAGAGTGATGAGGTGGTCTAGTTGTTTGAAATATTTTCCTAATTTAATTTGCTCGTTAATTTGTGGAAGCATAAACTCCTTTTTTAAAAAATTGTCATTATATAATCTCTTGATAGTAGAACCTTCGCAAGACCATTCTACGACAGCATACAAAACTTTTAAAAATCTATTATCTATCTCATTTTTGTGTTTAAGCCACACTATATTTGAATCTTGAAAATATTCATCTTTTCCAGTAAATTCAATGGTTCTGCCAATGCTACCAGAAGCAGAAATCAATATATCGCCCTTGTTCGGATATGGATATTTATTTTTATACTCATCAAATAATTCTCTTGAAATGAATGCATCTGGCTCGCCACCAAATGTACCAATCTTATAAAAAGAAATCTCACCTTCATCTGATGTCTGCTCTTTAAAAATTCGCTTACACATAGCAACTGAACCAACATCGCCAAACTTACGCTGTTCCCAATCGTCATTAAACCCTTTAAATCTAATTTCTGGCTTTTTCATTCCATTTTGAGGAAACATTTTTTCCAACATCGATTTTTTTATTTTTTGTAACTTATCACACTTTCGTTGATGAAGGGTGATAAGGTTATCCAATCGTTCCAAATATTGACCCAATACTCTTTGCTCATCTATTTTAGGAATGGTAACAACAGTATTCCCTACCAATTCTTTGTTGAGGTTATTCACTGTACTACCCGCAGCAAGTGACCTGTATTGGTCAAGCATTTGTGGTGTACCTAACAGATGGCAAAGAAAGGTTAAATCAAAGGTGTTATTTGTATCTCGGATAAAAAGCCAACCGTCGTGAATACAACCGTCAATGCCTATTATATAAGGCTTTCCGAAGCTCATTGAGTTCGACAAAATCAAATCACCGGGATGTACTTCTCTCGTTTTTGATAAGCCTTCGGGTCTGATTTTTTCAGCAGTTTTTGTAATGTAATGCCCCTGTGCCGGAGCATCGCCAATCTTCACCCAGTTAAGACCATTTGGGGAATCAGTTATATAATCGTCTATCGGCCGAGGTGAACCGCCTCGCTCAATTTGAACGACATCTTCAAACTTACGCTGTTCCCAATCATCATTAAATCCTTTGAATCTAACTTGTGGTTTTTTGTCGTTTTTCATTAAAAATCACCTCCAAAGAATTTCTTTAATTCAGCAATTCCTGCCATATCTGCATCATTCCCAGTTAACTCATCAAGCATTTTTACAAGTTCTCTCTCTGTATCTCTTATTTCATTTTCTATGTCTTCAAATGTATCCTGATATTTCTTAGCTAACTCGTCCAGTTTCTTTTCTAGTTGCGCTATCATATTTTCAGACAAACTTTCAATTCCCCATATTATCGGATTAATCCATTTACATTCAAGAAGATACTCAATATCACTATCTGTTAAGTTCTCAATTGTTTCTTTTGACTTATTATGCAGTTCATCCCCTGACTTTTCGATGCTGTTCTTTAATGATTTTTCTTCGTTATTCATTTTTTCAACATTTTTAAGTGTATCAATTAACGCCTTGTTTTCCGAATCGCCATCCGCCTTTAAAGATTTTATTGTATTTTTTATATTTTTGAAAACAAATTCATCCTTGTTTTCATTAACTGCATCACCTAATAGTTCTTTGTCATCTTCTGATAATTCACTAAGAATTGGTTCATATGAAGTTGATATTTCCTGTAACTTAGCTTTCATATTTCCGATTTTAGTCACATCTTCTTTTAATAGTGTACTCTGAATAAGCTCAAACGGAATTATATGTCCTTTCCATCCTTCTTGTACCTCTGTATCTTTTCCGTTTTTCTTCTTGATAACCATATTAGGATCAACCTGTCTAATAGCCTCTTTTCCTTCACCCTGTATTAATTCAAGGTCTCCTGCTATTGAATCATATTCCTTTTTAAAGATTTCATATGCTTCATACTTGTCAACCAACTTCACATTATTAAATCTTCCAAGTATATCTTCTGCTATTCTGTCCTCTTCCATCATTACCTGAATTTCACTGGAATTATCTATTAATTTCTTCTTCAATTCATCCTTAAGACTTGAAAACACATTTTTATATTCAATTAGGAATTTTTTTACATCTCCATTATTCTCAATAGTTTTCTTAATATTTTCAACCTTTACTGAGCCATGACTGCCATTAATTTCAAACAATTCTTCTTTTAATGTTGGAAATTCTCTCCAATAATTATCTAACTGCTCAATTTCATTTGTAGGGATTCCACCAAACATTGTTGAAAAAATATCCCATGATTCAGCAGCTTCAGATGAATCAACATATCTTGGAATATTCAGGTTATAATCATTTGCCCTGATTTCTTCCCTGCTTACTTTTCTTGAATACTTATCAATATCTAAGCGTCCTTTTACAGTATCCGTAATCTTTTTTATATCACAAGAACGCAATTTATTATTTTTTCCTTCTTTTGTAAATCCTTTAGATGCATCTATTATTAATACATCTGTATTTTCTCTTTTCTGTCTTAGCACCATGACAATCGTTGGTATACCTGTTCCAAAGAAAATATTTGCAGGTAATCCAATAATTGCATCTATATTATTCTGTTCAATTAATTGCTTTCTTATTTCTCCTTCTTCTCCGCCTCTAAAGAGAACACCATGAGGAAGAACAATTGTCATAATACCATCCGGTTTTAAATGGTATAAATCATGCAATAAGAAAGCATAATCTGCTTTTGATTTTGGTGCCAGTCCATACCTTGAATAACGTGGATCATTCTCTTTTCCTGATGGATCCCACTGCTGAGAATATGGCGGATTGCTTACTACTGCATCTACATATAATGGATCATAAGTTGCCACCGGATCCGACTCTTCAAAATATGGCCAGTCATCCTCCAATGTGTCACCATTTCTAGTGACAATGTTATCTGGAATAATTCCTCTCATTACCAAATTCATTCTTGTCAAGTTATATGTATTAGCCTTCAATTCCTGTGCATAATATCGAATATTATTTTTATTATTCATATATTTTGAAATAGCTCGTCCAATATTAATCAACAAAGAACCTGAACCTGATGTCGGATCATAAATTCTAATTTTGTCATGTCCTTTTAAATGATTTGCTATAATTTCTGACATCATTAAAGATACTTCATGTGGAGTATAAAATTCCCCAGCTTTCTTTCCTGCATTTGCTGCAAACTGACTAATCAAATATTCATAAATAAATCCTAATACATCATAGTCTTGTTTGCCATCCATAGGGATATCGTTAATCAAATGTATTAAATCGCTAATTGCCTTGGTCTGAGACTTTGTATTGTCACCTAATTTGCTAAGTCCTGTTTCAAGTGTTGCAAAAATACCTTCAAAAACCTTTTTGTGTGAAGGTGATATTAATCTGGAAAATGATGATAATGCTGTTCTTACATTATCTACACTAAAATCTGCCCCCATATTTATCCAAGTGGAAAATAAATTTTCATATGCTATAAAATATCCAAGTTTTGTATGTGCATTATGAACCAATTCTTCATCTTCTTCATTAACATACTCCTTAATGTCCTCATCCTGATAGTCAATTTCGTGTAACCATTTTTCTTCTTTGTCTGAAAGATATTTATAGAAAATAAAGCCCAAAATATAGTCCTTGTATTCATTGGCTTCTATCTTTGATCTCATTTTATTGGCAGACTCCCATATCTTTGCTGCTAACTGTTGTTTGTTCATTTCTAAAACTCCTCCTGTGCTTTATTTTCGTAATATAATTGCACTTAAGCACATAAAGATATTCTACCACATAAGTCTTATTTCTTGCATAATTTGATTTGTTTTTCTTTAACTCATTTCTATTTGAAATATCTCTTCTTTAAAATTTAATTTCATCTACTGGTTTTACTAATTCACACAAAATTCCTCTTGGCATTTTGTAAAGCACTTTTCCAACTGCTGTGTCGCCAATTTTGTCATAAATTCGTCCGGCGCTATATGACTCGCCAATGACTGTACTACAACTATTTGCCACATGCCCAACTTTTCCAATTCCCGGCATTTTTACAAGAATTGCTTCGTGGTCATATTTGTTGTCCGGTTCTTTCTCCAGAAGCACTTCCATATCCTTTTCAAAAAATTCATCACCTTCAAAAAATCCTGTTCCTGTAATTGTAAAATAAATCTTATCTGCCATCATTTTTTCCTCCTTTATAGCTGCTATTTTTCTTTTTCCTTTTATGACTTCATTTTCTCACATTCACTGTCCCTTTTTCAGGACTCGATTTTGCTATTTTTTCGAAACTCTGTTCTGTTTTCACTTATTTTAAAGCATAAAAACAGCCCACAAGAGAATTTCATAATTTTAATTCGCCTGTGGACTTCTTTTGTTTGTTTTTGTTTGTCGACATATACTTATTTTTAGATTTATTTTTTTGATTAATTTGCCTTTAGTTCTATATTTACCTCTCCGCTACTCTCATCAACATTTACCTCAGCATTTATGCCCTCTTTTTCCATTTCATCTTCATTCATTTCGAGCTCGTACTTCTTGTCTTCGCCCTCGTAAATGTATTTTCCTTTGCCATTTTCTTTAATTTCTTTTTTGTCACTATTGTTATCCAAAAATACATGGACATGCTTTGTTATTCCATTTCCGGTTGCCGCATAAGACACAACATCTGTCATTGCAAATATAGCAAGCATAACTGCTGCAACCGCCACATAACGTATTCTGAATTTCTTTATTTTGTGATTATTCTTTTCCATATGTTCCACCTTTCTTAAACACTCGTCTGAAATATTTATTTTGTCAAACATTTCTTTATATTTATTCATCTAACCAATCTCCTTTGACCATACTTTTAATTTTTGCTCTAGCTCTCATAAGTCTTGTTTGAATTGTAGTTTCTTTTATGTTTAATATTTCTGAAATTTCTTTTACTGAATATTCTTCGTAATAATACAAATGAACTACTATTCTGTATTTTTCGCCAAGCTTCATTACTGCATCATATAGTTCTGATTCTTCATCATTTTCAAAAGAAAATTCGGCATCTGATTTGGATTCTTCCAGCGAAACTATTCTTTTGTGCCAAAATGATGTACACATGTTTTTCGATTCATTTACAGTCACTCTTATAAGCCATCTTTTTGCATGTTCACCATCAGCAAATTCGCCTTTATATTGTAAAAGTTTTAAAAATGTATTCTGGACTATGTCTTCGGCATCATATTTGTTTCGGCAATAATTATAAGCAATTTTAAATACCATATTTGCATATTCCGATACAAATTCTTTGTACTTTTGCGTTTCCACTGCTTTCCTCCTTGTTGCTTTGAAAGATCTTTCTAATAATATAACAATTCAGGAAAGAATAATATCACATTTATTTTTTTGCCGGGCTGTGCCTGCCTGTTTATCATATTGTCCGGGCTTGTTTTATTCTCTAACTTGTATTATGTCATTTTTTATTACTCATTTGGGAATTTTCAAAAGAGAATTTTCAAACCTACTTTTATTTTACATGCCGTTAAAGCAACAAATTCCCCCTTTATTTCTAATCTACATAATCCACGACCAGACTTTAAAATATAAAAAGGACGAAATCCCATAACAAAGATTCCATCCTTTTTATATTTTCTTTAATTCGGTTTTATTAAATTACAAGTTTTCCAAAACCGGTTTCCCTAACTCATTTAAATTAAATTACAAGTTTCCAGAACCGGTTTTCCAATCAATCTAATTCTTCTTAAATTCTGTAAGCTCGATTCCTTCGTTTCTTTCTAATAAAAGTCTTATTGACCATTCATTTGTAAATAAAATCAAAGGATTTCCTTTCATATCCTTAACTTTCTTAGTATCACTTGGGCATTTTATGCTGTTCAAATCTGTTGCAGGATCTTTAACCCATCTGATGTGACCATAAGGTAATGGCTCAAGTCTTACATCACAGCTATATTCATTTTCCATTCTGTATTTTAACACATCAAACTGAAGTGTTCCTACAACGCCTACGATAATTTCAGACATTTCAAGATTGTAGTCCTGGAAAATCTGTATCGCACCTTCCTGAGCAATCTGCGTTACACCTTTCATAAATTGCTTACGCTTCATAGAATCAAGTGCTACAAGTCGGCAGAAATGTTCTGGTGCAAATGTAGGTATTCCTTCGTAAGTGAACTTTTTGCCCGGAGTGCAAATTGTATCACCAATTGAGAAAATTCCCGGATCAAATACACCAATTACGTCTCCTGCATATGCCTCATCTATTACTTTTCTATCCTGCGCCATAATCTGCTGCGGTCTTGATAATTTCATTTTCTTTCCACTTTGTACATGGAACACATCTTTTGTAGCATCAAATTTGCCTGAACATACTCTCATAAATGCAATTCTGTCATGATGTGCCTTGTTCATGTTTGCCTGAATTTTAAATACAAATCCTGAAAATGGTTCTGTTATAGGATCTATTAATCCTATATCTGACATTCTTGGAAGTGGTGATTCTGTCATTTTTAAGAAATGCTCCAAAAATGTTTCTATACCAAATGTAGTTAAAGCTGAACCGAAGAATACCGGAGATAATTCACCTTTATCAACCAAATCCTGATCAAATGGTTCACTTGCTCCGTCTAACAATTCTACATCATCCATAAGCTGGTCATATAATTCATCCCCAACTTCACCTTTGAACGCTTCATCTTCTAAATCATAAGTTGTTTCTGCTGCACTTTTTGCACCACCGACAGATACTGCCTGAAACATTGATATTTTCTTTGTATCTCTATCGTAAACACCTTTAAATCTTTTACCTGAACCTATTGGCCAGTTAATTGGGCATGTCTTTATTCCTAAAACATTTTCAATTTCTTCTAAAAGTTCATATGGGTCTCTTGCTTCCAAATCCATCTTATTTATAAATGTAAAAATTGGAATATGTCTCATTACACAAACTTTGAAAAGTTTGATTGTCTGTGCTTCAACACCCTTTGATGCATCAATTACCATTACTGCGGAATCTGCTGCCATCAATGTTCTGTATGTGTCTTCCGAGAAATCCTGATGTCCCGGAGTATCCAAAATATTGATACAATATCCTTCGTAATTAAACTGCAAGGCTGAAGAAGTAACTGAAATACCTCTTTCCTTTTCAATGCCCATCCAGTCAGAAACTGCATACTTTGAATTTGCCTTTCCCTTTACTGAACCAGCTGTATTTATTGCTCCTCCGTATAACAGGAATTTTTCTGTTAATGTAGTCTTACCTGCATCAGGATGAGAAATAATTGCAAATGTTCTTCGATTTTCTATCTCTTTTTTCAAATTTTCGTCCATTTTATTCTCCAAATGTTTATTTTAACTAAATTGTGCCGACATCATTATATGTTGTCGTGGCAAACTTCCCCGACTTTGATGCCTACGGATTGTTCCGTGCCAAGCACTCTCACAATTATATACAATTATTTTCTTTTCCACAAGACAACCTGCGTAATTTACTCAATCAGCGAATGTTCCATCATAAACTTTAATTTGCATTTTGTTACTCTTCCATCGAACTCGATTTCAAGCAAATCACCGGATATTTTAAGTACTTTACCTAAACCATACTTCTTATGCATAACTGTTCCTGTCAAATAAATTTCTTCTATTTTATCGGCATATTCAGACTCCGTAATTTTTTTGCGTTTCGTTTCCGTTTTCTGATAAGAAGTTGGTTTAGTTAAATCTATGCTATTTTTATAAGACGATGATTTTGACATACTTCGGGTTGACGATATACCTGTTATTCCATATATATCACTAGAGTTTGCACTATTTTTATTTTCTATTCCAAGCAACTCATTTGTAAATGTAGAACCGTCGTCAAATTCAAATATGCAAAGTTCATTTTTTGCCCTGGTTACACCTACGTAATAAAGTCTTCTTTCTTCTTCATACTCTTTTGCCTCTTCGCCCTTTGCTTTGCATGTTTCATAATTTGCTATAACATTTTCAGGGAAAATTCCATCAACTGCATCCATTATGTATACTTTGTCATACTCTAAACCTTTACTTGAATGAATAGTTGATAAAACAAATTTGCAATTTGCATCATATGGCTTTTCTTTTATTAACATTGCCAGTTCATCAAGTCTGTTTATTAAAGCTACCGCTGACGGCTCATTATATGCAATCGCCTGTATTATACTTAATTTGCTATCATTTATATTTGCTCTTTTCAAATAGTCCTTATACCCCATAAAATGTATAATCCTGTAAATTGCCTTGCTTCCACTCTCTTCAAGCAATCTGTTCAAATGCGTCTGCATTGATTTTATACTTTTTCGCGTTCCCGCCGGAATCTTTCCATAATCAAGTGCCGCATCTAAAATTGTCATTCCTTTTTCAACACTTATTTTACATACCTCTATCGCCACCGCCTTACTCATATATGTGCTAATCTTGTAGAACATTTGCATAAATATTTCTGTATTTGCCGGTTCTATTGCAAATCTGATTATATTTTTTATGTCCATAACAACTCGATGTGAAAAAAATGTAAGGTCCGCATTTTTTATCTTATATGGAATTTCTTTTCTTTCGAGTAAATCAACCAACGGAATAATACTTTCATTGTCTCTATAAAGAACTGCTGTTTCCGTGTCTGTATTTTCAGCCACTTTTGTCAAATATGTATATTGTGACCGTCGGTTTTTCAAATGAATTTTCTGTATTTCAGTCCCTGATTCTCTAAATGCTTTCATATGTTTTTCATGCCTGAATTTATTTTTCTGTATAAATTTATCCGCAGCATAAACTATTTTTGCATTTGACCTGAAATTTTCTTCCATTAACAATACATTTGCGTCTTTATAATTTTTTTCAAATGAAAGCAGTGCCTCAGGATATGCTGCCCTAAAGCCGTAAATGCTTTGATCCTCGTCTCCTACCATAAATACTTTTTTATATTTACTTGCAAGTAAGGTGATAATCTGATGCTGAATTTTAGAGGTATCCTGTGCCTCATCCACACAAATATATTTATACATTTCCTGAAAATATTCTAAAATCTGTGGCGATACTTTTAGCATAGTCAGTGCATACACCATTTGGTCATCATAATCCATAAGTGATTGCTTTTTCATTTCATCACAATATGCGCTATAAATTTTTAAAAGTGGTATGTCCTGTTCGTTACCAGCTTTATCTATCTCTTCTTTTGAAAGTTGCATATTTTTTATATACGTAATTAATGTGCTTATGTTTTTCAAATCGCTCTCTGTCGGATATTGATGAACGAGTTCTGTGTAAATTGCAGACAAAAGCTTTGTTTTATATCCCTCATCAGTCAACAAATCAAATGCTTTTTTCCCAACACATATTTCACAATATCCTATTATTTTTGCACATATTCCGTTTATGGTTCTAAACTCAAGTCTTGCAGCAAGTTCAACTCCAAATATAGATGCAAATCTTTTTCGCATATCATTTGTTGCAGCCACAGTATATGTAACTGTTAGGATTTCTTCCGGACGAATTCCTAAGCAGTAAATCATATATCCTAATCTGGTAACCAAAACCGTGGTTTTTCCGCTTCCCGGCACAGCTAAAAGCAGTGTAGGTTTTTCAACGCTCTGCACTGCTTCTAACTGTTGTTTATTTAATTTTACATTGAATTTGGTAATAAATTCCTGTAATGTCATAATTTTTTTCCTCTCCCCATTTTCATCATTAGTTCCTCTACAATCTCACTATTCACTATATCAAAAATAAAGATAAAATTGTATACTTGTAAAAATAAATATAACAAAATATATTTTAATAAGTTATAATTATTCTATTATCAATCAATTTTTTTCTTAGAAGTGGGGTGAATTAAAATGGAATCAAAATTTCAAAAAAATATCAACAAATTATCCGATTCTTCTGACAATACCGCTAATAATGGAGACTTTATCAAGCGTGATTACGACCGTTCAATAAACATGTGGAATGATGTTTATTCTAATTGTAAAATTGTAGATTTAAAGGGAAAATCATTATCTGTTGAGCCTATGTTTGATATTTGCCTTGATATATTTGCAAGCAAATGCAAAAACATATTAGATTTTGGTTGTGGAACAGGAGATATTCTTTTTCAGTGCTATGAATTTGGAAATACAGATTCAGGACTAGGAGTGGATTTATCTGAAACAGGAATTGAATTTGCTAAAAAATTTGCTTCCGTAAACAAATATAATAATCTTGATTTTAAAGTTGGCGATATTTCTTTTTTTGATAATTATAATAGTAATAGTTTTGATGGTATTATTTTGTCTAACGTTTTAGATGTTATGCCTAAGGATGTTGCTTTGAAAACTTTCAAAAGACTTACTGATTTACTCGCTCCAAAAGGGCTCATGTTTGTTAAACTCAATCCATATTATGAGAAATCTGATATGAAGGCATGGGGATTCACTCAGATAAATGATAATCTTTTCGAGGAGAATGGCGTTCTTAGATATCGTGAGTTGGATACTGCTTCATGGAAGCAAAGTTTTGAAAAACATTATGAGATTATTCGCTATCTTGAATTTCCTTATCCGTGGCAGGATGGTATGAACCGCTTGTTTTTACTTCAGAAAAAATTGTAAATATTGTAATAATTATTTTAAATAACGGAGTAGTTTGCCCATCTACATTGGGCAACTTCTTCCGTTATCTTTTTCCATATCACCTTTAACATATCTTGCATTAAATTCCATATTGATATCTCTTATTTCTCTCTTTCCATCAATGTAATCATTATACATTTCAGCAAGTCCGGCCATACATCCGTCACAGTTAGCCTCTATGTTTCCAAGCGACTCCTCAACTATCTTTTTTCTTTCTTCTCTTGTTGTATCTTTTATTAAATATCCTGACATGCTTTCTCTCCTAATATTATGTTATTTACGCTGTTCTAATTTTTATGTAATTATAATCTAATTTGCTTTTTCCCTTAATAATATGATATTTGCCCTCTCTTTAATCGACGGCTATTCGTTGCAAATTTTACTTTAAAAGAGAGCCAGATAAATCTGACCCTCTTTCTAGATTATACATTATTTACTTACTTTTACAACCTTTTTGCTGCTCCATTTTCCTGCTACTTTCTTTCCGTTCACCACTTTGTATGCACGAATCTGAACAAAGTATTTTCCAGGTTTCAATTTTTTAAGAACAGTTTTTGCATTATTCTTTGTAATAGTTTTAATTTTTGCTTTTTTCATCTTTTTGTTAACTGAATATCTAATCTGATATCCTGTAACAGCTTTCTGTTTTCTCCATTTAATGATAACACTCTTTTTCTTATTAACCTTTGTTGTCACCTTCTTAACTTTGCCCGGTTTTGTAACAGAGTTATCATTGTCTGTTTTGTTTGTTGTATCAGAATTGCTTACATTTGTTGTTCCGGAATTATTTGTACCTCCCGGTGTTGTATCTGCCGGAGTTGTTCCGGAATTATTTACAACTGTAATTTCTTTTGCAACTTCACCTTCATATAATGTATTAAATGTTACTATAACCTCATATGTTCCTGCGTCCTTAATTTCAGTAACCGCAGCACCTGTAGTTTTATTTTTAAATGTAACTGTATAATACTGGTCTGATACAATTTCACCGGCTGCATCAGTAACTGTTACTGTTGGTAATGCAATTGAATTTCCAGTGTATTCATATTTTTCATTTGAAATATTAACACTATCAATTCTGCTTATTGCAATTTTTTTACTGTCACCACAATAACACTTAAATTCCCTGTAACCGTCAGCTTCTAATGTTGCTTTAATAATATTTGCTTCGCTATCATAGTTATGTACATGTTTTTCTTCTGAGTTAGTTACGTTTATTTCTTCATCAGAATTTACAAGACTATTCTTATCTGCTGCAATATTTCTAGTATCAATTTTTCCTGAATTGTATAATTTATCATACGTTGATTTTCCTTCATCATATGCACAAATTCCTCCGGCATATTCGTATGCATTTATATCGCCATTATTAATTAATTCAGAACCATTTACACCATATACATATGCTAATATTCCTCCGCCATATCTGTCAGATAAAATATTTCCATTATTTATACAATTGTTAATATCAAAGTAATATCCATAATCAACTATCCCGGCTGCACTTTCTGCTGATATATCTCCGTTATTTTTACAATTACTAATTTTTATTTTGTTGTGATTCTGTGCATTATTTATATATTCACAGATTCCTGCTGCGCTATCATCTCCATCAATATTTCCATTGTTTTCACAACTTGTTATTTCTAACTTTCCATTGGCTTCACAAATAATTCCGGCTACTGTACCACCTTTGACATATCCTTCATTTACACAATTACTTATTATTAGTTTCCCCGGTGAATCAAAATTACCTTTATATTTAGAACAGATTCCGGATGCATAATGATCATAGTAACTATTTGCTTCTATTCTTCCCTTATTTATGCAACCTGATATCTCAGTTGTCCCCGGAATAAGTTCTCCCTGAACATCAATTACTATTCCGCTTGCTATATTATAGCCATTAATACTACCATTATTTATACAGTTCTTAATTGTGCTTGAATATACATTGACTGCAATTCCTGCTGCCATGCCATTTTGCATAGATAATTTTCCATTGTTCACACAATCTTCTACAATAGTATTTTCAGTTATTATATATGCAATTCCTGCTGCTGTTCCACCTGATCCCGTACCTGTAACATTAGCATTATTTGTGCAACCGATAAATTTACAATTATCCGCAAAACAAACCATTGCTGATAAACAGTCATTAAGGTTATTAAGATTTTTGTTACCACTAACACTACAGTTTCTAAAAACTGAATTTTTTGCTCCAATTGCTATGTCTGCAGCCATTCCACTTGTAAAGTTTTCATTTACATATTTAATATTAATGTTCTTTATTTCACTAGAATAAACAAAATTAAATAATGGTCTGTTTTCTCCTCTTTGGTTGATTCCTGATATCGAATGGCCATTACCATCAAAAATAATATTTACTGCATTCACATTTCCTATAAGATCATCTTCATCCTCATAGTTTTCAGGGAATGTAATGTCACTCATAAGTTTTCCATTAATACCACTGTAAATATTTTTCAAATATAATATCAGGTCTTCAAATGTAGTAATTTCAAAATATCCGTCTTTTTGTTGTTTTACGAATTCTTCTTCTGCACCACATTCCTCGCAAACACCATCTTTAAATGAATGACCTAATTTGTTTATTACTTTGCCTTTTTCTATTGTTTCTTTACAAATTGGGCAGTATACATCGCCGGTATAACCATCCTTTTCACATGTTGCCTTGACCATATTATAATCATATATAAAATATTGATTTCTGCTTCCTTCCGGATAATCATGATATGCTTTTATAATTTTATTTGTAGGCTGATTTTCACTTTCTTCTCCACAATATATACACTTGTAATCTCCAAGATATCCGTCTGTTGTACATGTTGCTTCTATGCTACCTACAAATTCATATTTATGTGAACCATATCCTGCATTAGTATCTATTTCAGTTTTCTTAGCATTGCAATACCTACATCTGTAATAAGTCTTTGCATATTCATTACACGTTGCATCTTTTCTGTTATATTCATAATAAGAATGTTCACTGTGAGGTTCTATGGTTACTCCTTCTTCTACTGTTTCTCCACAATCATCACAGATAATATCTCCGGTATAACCTCCTTCTTCACAACTATTAATTGTTTTATTTTCTACATGAATATTATAATGTGCACAACCAACAGTTATGGTAAATTCGCCATATTCATACTCATCATTATAGCCATAAGGTACAACTACAAAATAATATTTTTCACCCTTAGTAAGCTCGTATTCAACCTGTGGAGCTCCATTGTTTCCACCATCATCATCAGAGTCAAGAGCATTATTAAATCGTATTTTGTATTCGTCTTCATCAAAGAATTTATCAAGCTCATTTCTTATCATTTCATCACTATAATTCTCTGAATCAAATAAGAATCCATAACTGTCCCAACCGGTTTTATTACTACAATAAAAACTAACATATTCATCCTTATCTGCAGTATATTCTATTACCTGAATTGGTAAGTCTTTAGTTATTTGAGTATCATATACTTTATTCTTCTGTACATTTCTTATTCTTCCACAGTTTTTACATACATCATTTTCATATTCGTGTTCGAATTTAGGAATTACTTCTCCTTGCTGAAGTTGCGTATTACATACCGTACAGTATTTATCTCCTGTATAGCCGTCTAAATAACAACTGTTCTCTCTGGCATTCTCTAAATCACCCGGCGTATGCTCTGAAGGTTCAACTGTAGTGCCATTTTCTATTACTTTTCCACATGTATCGCATACAACATCTCCGGTATAGCCTCCCTGCTCACAGTTTTCAAGCGTTCTTCCTTCAACATGCGTTTTTGTATGCACACACGTTATTGTCAGCTTAAAATCTCCATATTCTGTTATATAAGGTCCAAAAACAAAGTAATATGTCTCTCCCTTTGTTAGTTCTACATTTATCTTCGGTGCCAGGTTATTACCACCATCATTACCTATCCAATAGTTTTTTAATTGTGGTCTTGATGCATTATTATCCTTTAATCTGGCATAATACATTTCCATTCCTGCACTTATTACGGAATCATTAAATTTATCTGCCCTGTAAAGATATCCATAGCTGTCCCAGTCTGAATCTCCTGTAAATGTGTATCCCCCACTTTCAGGTGCCGTAAATTGAAATACTGTATACGGACAATCTATTGTTTTCGTTAAGCTATATGTTACGTCTACCTGAGCGTTATTTACTCTTCCGCAGTTTTTACATACATCATTTTCGTATTCATGCTCAAGCTTAGGAATTGCCTTTCCTTCCTGCAAAGTTTCATCACATACTTCACAGTATTTATCTCCTGTATAGCCTTTCTGATAGCAACTGCTTTTTTTGGCATTTCTAACCTGTTCAGCCTCTTTGTGTCCATTTGCCTTAAGCACTTTGCCCTGCTCTAATACCTTGTCGCAAACAGGACAAATCTTATCACCCGAATAACCGGTTTCAGTACATGTAGCTTCTTTAACTGTGCTTTCATCTAATACTGCTTCAGAATGTCCTCTAGCTTCAATCTCTTCGCCGTCACTTATTTTTTCATTACAAAATCCACAGTAAACATCTCCGGTATACCCTCCCTGTTCGCAGTCAACTAAAGTCTTATTCTTTACAACATACTGTGATTCAGGATGAATACATGAATTATATTCTATTACGCCTGTGCTATTAAGAGTGATAGTACAATCATTCCATTTCCCTGCACCTGTATTTCTTTTGCTATCGTAAATTTCCGCTACTGTTTCATTTATGCTATTAGGTTCACCCTGATTCCAATTTGTGTAGCTTACTTCACTTCCATCTGCCCACAACCATTCCTGAAGGTTCTCTGCATTTCTTATAAGTCCAATATAAGATGATGCACTAGCCCTTTCAACTGATGCTACTTTTGTAACTATCTCATTTTCTTCTGCTGATGAAATACAGGCAAGGTAGCCGCCGCTTTCCTTAGCTTCTGTATTCACCTGCTCGTATGTTCCAACACTACTTAACTTATAAAAATGTCCAGTAGTCTTGTCGTACGCCATATCATCTGCATAAATCACTGTTTCGCTTTCATTATCATTTGTGTCTGCATATGTCGTAGCCGGCATTATATTATTACTTAAAATCATTGCCAGCGATAATGACATACTTAAAAATCGTGTCCATTTTTTTCTCATCCTATGCCCTCCTATAGTCAATTAAATCCCCTAGACTAGAATAGTTTATTTCTGTACTATCTTTAGTGCAGTCAATTAAATAAATTATTCTGAAACTAATTTACATATAAATTATAAAATAAAAAGATAACCCTTTTCTATGTTTAGGCATCAAGCGGTTAATTTTAGGCATCAAGTGGTTACATAAAATACGTCTCCTTTTTATTGTAATAAAACTCCACTTACGCAGAATTTGTTGTCATTTATTTCTATTTTCATGTCTCCATTGTACTTTTCTACAACATATTTTGCTGATTCAATTCCTATTCCACTTCCATTTTGCTTTGTGGATAAAAATTTATTTCCGCTCATTTTTATATTTCCATCAAAAGTATTATCTATTGAAAAAACTATTGAACCAGCATTTGGTCTATGTATTTTTAACTCTATACTTCGTTTATCCTTTTGAACATTTTCACATGCATCTATTGCATTTTCTATCAAATTGCCAAACAATACTGTTAAATCAGCATCTTTAATACTTATTTCATTTGGCAATGCAATATCTATATTTATCTTTATATCTGCATTTTCCGCCTCCTGCACATAATATACAAGCACCGTATTTAATGCAAAATTTCCACAATATACAATTGGATTTTTCAAATATGAATGCTTAAGATATTTTCCCAGATACTCTTCTATTTTTTTGCATTCATTATTCTGTGCCATTGCATGTACAACACTTATGTGATGTCTCAAGTCATGTCTTGCCCTTCTTGTTGCATCCATCTGTTTTTTCATTTCATCATATCTTAAATTCTGAAGTGCAAGTTGTTTGTTTTCATCACGTAGTTTTAAATTATGTTCAAATTCAAACATTGCACTGATTAATACTCCATATACCAGAAGCGCACCTACATTTACTAAAAATGTAAATATTAGACTGACATAATTTAAAGCAAGTTCCAATGAAGATTTAGTATTAAAATACAGACCGTGATACCAGAATAAATAAAATGTGGCAGGTATCATCCATAGGTATCTCCACATTTTTCCATTAATTTTAATGTCTGCAAGACCTTTTATATATTTTTTAAAATACATAAATATAATTGGTACAAATATTATCTGCATAATTATTGTGCATAATGAAAATGTCCAACGGTTATTCTGTATGGCCATTTGTGGGAATATGTGACCTTCCATGCATTTTCCTGCCATTACAATAAAATTAGCAAAATTTGATACTATAAGAAGCACAAATACAAGTTTTCCAAAATAATCTTTTATCGCAATAAAATAGAACGCTGCATAACTTACTGTACTTATTAAGGAAATAAGTCCTTTCTGACTTTGCGAACAGGTTGTTGCATATATTCCCATCGCACTTTGAAATATTGTAAGAATAATTGCAAAAAACATTATTGTTTTCTTTGAAAAACGTAGTTTATCAATAAAGGGATAAATTGCAAGTCCTAAGTATGGAATTAAATTAAGACACGAATATAATATTATCTCAAATATTCTTAAATTAGACATTTATATATCCTCCCCTTGTCTTAATCTTTCTATCAGATAATCTGTGTAAGATTTCTTTACTTCTGCATATTTTCTCCTACTAATTGGAACATATTCTTTATTTATCAGTTTAAATCTGTCTTCCTCAAGCCCGTCTACTTTTGTAATATTAACTACTATTCCTTTAAAGCATTGAACAAGTTCCTTATGTTCTTGTATACATGCTTCAAAATTTTTCTGTGTGCATCTTAATTGGATTTTGTTTCCATCAATCAGATAAATTGTTACATAATGCCCTGAAAAAGTTGTATATAATAAAGAATCAATTGGTATAATCTGTCCATCCGGTAAATCTAATATTTTTTTATTATTCTTTTCATCCTCAAAAATTCTTTCCATTGTTTTAAGCATTCGCGCTTTATTAAAAGGTTTTATAAGGTAATCATGTGCCTGAACTTCATAACTTTCACTGGCAAATTCATTACTTGTCGTTATAAAGATTATTTTTGCAACTTTATCAATCTGCCTAAGTTTTTTGGCAGTATCAATTCCTGTCAGTTCTTTCATATATATATCCAAAAAAACTATGTCAAAAAATTCTCCCGGTTCTGACACACTTAATACTTTTACAAATTCCTCACCACTTGAAAGTTGTGTAATTTGAGGATTTTCTTTTGTTTTCTCGCTGAAAATTTCAGTTATTTCTTTTGTTAAATATTTTCTGTCTTCTTCATTGTCATCAACAATAGCTATTCTCATTTGCTTCTCCTCATATGTATTGCTTTTGCCATGTTTGCTGCCTTTGCATCTGTTTCTTCCTTTTAATTCGTTATAGTTTGTTGTTTTTATCTGTTTAATAATTATATCAAATTTGTTTTCTTTATAGCAATGTAGTGAAACATTTTTTTAAAAAAGTCGGAAATGCTCATAACATTTCCGACTTTTACATACAAAAAATTGCAACCTTTATTATTTTTATTAGATATATTTACTTTTGTTCCAAAATAACTTTGAAGTTGATTTTTTATTTCCTTATAATAAGGATTTAATTCATTATTTGTTTCTTTTTCTTCTGAAGTTTTGCCTTCAAGTATTCTTTTTACCAATCTTTCCAATTCTCTTACAGATAAATTTTCATCAATAACTTTTTGAGATAATTCATATTGAATCTCTTTATCTTTTATTCCTAGAAGTGCTCTTCCGTGTCCCTCAGTAATAATTCCTTCAATTATATACTGTTGAACTCTTATATCTAGATTCATTAACCTCATTGTATTAGTAATAGCCGTTCGTGATTTACCTATTCGCTTACTTAAATCTTCCTGAGTTAAATTAAAATCACTCAATAATTTTTTGTAAGCTGACGCTTCTTCTATTGGATTTAAATCTTGTCGTTGTATATTCTCTATTAAAGAAATTTCTAATACATCCTTTTCGCTGAGCTCCATAACTATTGCTGGTACATCTTTTAACCCTGCCATCTTAGCCGCTCTCCAACGTCTTTCTCCTGCAACAATTACATAAAGTCCATCATCTGATTTCCTAAGGATAAGAGGTTGAATTATTCCATGAGTTTTTATAGATTCTGTTAATTCAGCTATCTTATCATTATCAAATGCTTTTCTAGGCTGATTATTATCATTTCTTATTTCATTTAAAGGAATTAGCATCTTCCCTTTTTCATCCTGTTGTTCTGATTCTACTAAATCTTCAGGAATAAGCGCACTTAATCCCTTACCTAAAGCAAATTTCTTTCCCATCCTTTTACTTCACCTACTGTCTTTTTAAGAATTCTTTGGTTAAGTTCGTATATGCTTCAGCACCCTTACACTTATTATCATACAAAACTATTGGCAATCCAAAGCTCGGTGCTTCTGCTAATCTTATATTTCGTGCTATTGTAGTTTTATACACTTTGTCCTTAAAATATTTCTGAACTTCCTTTAAAACTTCATTACTAAGGTTAGTTCTATAATCAAACATAGTCATAAGAACCCCCTCAATTTCGAGCTTCTTATTTAAGGATTTCTTAACTAATTGTACAGTATTCATTAATTGGCTTACACCTTCTAGCGCGTAAAACTCACATTGCATAGGAATTAAAACTGAATCAGCACAAGTCAGCGCATTTATAGTTAATACACCTAATGACGGTGGGCAATCTATGAATACATAATCATATTCATCTTCTATTTCCTTTAGCTTGTTTTTCATAATATTTTCTCTGTCACTTTTATTAATTAATTCAACTTCTGCCCCAGCTAATTCCATTGTTGATGGAGATATAAATAAGTTATTAACTAAATCACTTTGTACTATTGATTCTTTCATAGAAACATCAGAAATCAATACATCATATATAGAACAATCTAAGTTGTTCTTATCTATACCTAATCCACTTGTTGTGTTCCCTTGTGGATCTATGTCTATTGTTAAAACTTTGAAACCTTCCATTGCTAAATAAGAGCATAAATTTATATTAGTAGTAGTTTTTCCAACTCCACCTTTTTGATTGAAAATACATATCGTCTTCATAATTATAAGCCCAAAAAGAGCATTCCCCCCTTCCCATATATTAATATTATATATATATTTGTCCCATAATAAAAGAATTATGTTATAAAAAAGAATAAATAGTCTTAAATTGGTTGAAAAATATATTGTATTTCACAATAAAAATATTATTCATTTTTATGAGAAAAAATTAAGGCACAATTCTGTGCCTTATAAAAATAAAATTATCTATTTCTTTGGTTTTGGAATCTTTATTGTTAGCTCTAAAAATTCCTCTTCATCTTTATATCCATACTCTGCTGGTATATCGAATTTTTCAAAAACCTGCTTTATAGTGTTAACATATAATTTTGCTGGAAGTACATTTTTGGTATTTTTTCTCTTTTTCTTTAATTCTTCGCTAGAAATTTTAAGTAATTCTTTATTTATTAATTCCTCTGTCTTTTTTACATTTAATCCGTCATTTATTACTTTTTTAATTATTTTTAGTTGTAACTCTTCATTTGGAAGAGTAAGTAGTGATCGAGCATGTCTTTCTGTTAATTTATTATTTAAGCATATTCCTCTAACTTCAGTACTTAATTTTAATAATCTTAACTTATTAGCAATTGTAGACTGTTTTTTTCCCATCCTTTTTGCTAACTCATCCTGAGTAAAACTATGATCATGTATTAAATTATAATATGCTTCTGCTTCTTCAATATAATTTAAATCTTCTCTCTGTAAATTTTCTAATAGTGCAATTTCAGCAGATTCTGTATCTGTTATGTCTACTATATTACAAGGAACCTTATTTAAATTAGCCAATTTAGCTGCTCTAAGTCTTCTTTCACCTGCAACTAATTCGTAAACATCCCCTCTTTTTCTGACTGTAAGTGGCTGAATTATTCCATATTGTTTAATTGACTCGGATAATTCTTCAATAGACTCTTCATTAAAATATTTACGTGGTTGATATATATTGGGAATCACTTTATCTATATCTATCTGTATTATTTCATTATTCATGTTCTAACCCATCCCTCATTAAAATACTAAAAATTAATTATTTACTAACATATTTATTCTACTACAGCTACAATTTTCCTTTTTATATTTTCTAAAATAACATTTTTTATATGTTATTTTATTGGTTTTTTTGTTATTGTACCTGCTTTTCTAGGGTAAATTTTTTCACATGGTTTTATTTTTTTTACAACAACAAGATTATGTTTTAATTCTGTTTCCTCTATATTAACCTCACATATATCAACAAGCTGGCCACCAAGAGTTCCGATAGCATTTCTACTCTCTTGTATTTCTTGTTCTACAGAAGGTCCTTTTAAAGCAATAAAATTACCACCAATCTTTACATAAGGTAAACAAAACTCTGATAATACACTCATATTAGCAACAGCTCTAGATGTTGATATATCAAACTGCTCCCTTAAATCCTTGTTTCTAGCTCCATCTTCAGCCCTAGAATGAATTGTTGTTACATTTTTCAACCCTAATTCTTGAACTACTGTATTTAAAAAATTAATTCTTTTATTTAATGAATCCAATAAAGTTACTTTTAAATCTTCTCTCATAATAGCAATTGGTAATCCAGGAAATCCTGCCCCTGTTCCAACATCTATCAATGTTTCTGCTTTTTTAAACTCATCTCTCTTAAATGCCTTTATACAATCTATAAAATGTTTTTTTACAACTTCTTCATCTTCAGTAATTGCAGTTAAATTAATCTTTTCATTCCATTCCTGAAGCAGTCTCATATATTTCATAAATCTCTCATATTGTTGTTCTGATAGCTGCAATCCAACATCTTCTGCTGCCTTAGCCATTAAATTAAAAAATTCCATAAATTAACCTCCACTGGTCCTTAAGATTGCTTTCCATATTGATGTTCTAAGTATATAAGTAAAACTGATATATCAGCTGGTGAAACACCAGATATACGTGATGCCTGCCCTATACTTATTGGTTTTATATTAGATAACTTTTGTACTGCTTCAGTTCTTAATCCACTTACATCATTATAATCTATGTCTTTAGGTAACAATTTTTTTTCAAACTTTTTAAATTGACTAACTTGTTCCATTTGACTTTGTATATATCCTTCATACTTAGTAAGAACATTGATTTGTTCACCAATATCATCTGATAAATCCGGTCTTTCAGGATCTAATTGTGCTAACTGAAAATACTCTAATTCTGGTCTCTGCATTAATTCATAAAAACTAATAGCTTTTCTTAAAGGAGTTGAATTTATTGATACTAAAAATTCATTTACTTCCTTCTTATTTGTAACTTTCAATGTCTTTAGTCTTTCTAATTCATCTTCGATATTTTTCTTTCTAGTTAAAAATGTATTATATCTTTCTTCTGTAACTAATCCAACTCTATGACCCATTTCAGTTAATCTTAAATCAGCATTATCTTGTCTTAGTAGCAATCTATACTCTGCTCTCGAAGTCATCATTCTATATGGCTCATTAGTTCCTTTAGTAACTAAATCATCTATAAGTACTCCTATATAAGCATCTGAACGAGTTAAAATTAAAGGTTCTTGATTTTTTATTTTACGTGCTGCATTAACACCCGCAACTAA
>ERZ772879.29-NODE-29-length-117725-cov-6.446426_pt1 | contig 117725 bp, 102 predicted proteins | sample MGYA00580582_ERZ772879 | MGnify/ENA primary metagenome ERZ772879 (study PRJEB29015, sample SAMEA2737682) | human gut metagenome | biome: human gut; feature: human-associated habitat; material: faeces | place: China | collected 2012 ... | reverse complement strand
TTAATGTAGTCTTACCGGCATCGATATGAGCCATAATACCAATGTTTCTTGTTCTATCTAGTGGATATTCTCTTCCAGCCAAGGTTTTTTCCTCCTTAATTTATTGTTCATTTGCATGAATTTAAAATTAAAACTGTATATTTGTTACAAAACAGTTATTGCTATGCAACCTGTCTTGTAACACTTACAGTTTTATTAGAAACGATAGTGAGCAAATGCTTTGTTTGCTTCAGCCATCTTATGCATATCTTCTTTCTTCTTTACTGAAGAACCTGTATTGTTTGCAGCATCCATGATTTCGTTAGCTAATCTTTCTTCCATTGTCTTTTCACTTCTCTGGCGAGAATACAATGTAATCCAACGAAGTCCTAAAGCCTGTCTTCTTTCAGGTCTAACTTCAATAGGAACCTGGTATGTTGCACCACCGATACGTCTTGCTTTAACTTCAAGTGCTGGCATGATGTTGTTCATAGCTTCTTCGAAAACTTCGATTGCATCTTTACCAGTCTGGTTTGCAACTCTATCAAAAGCTCCGTATACGATCTTCTGAGCTACGCCTTTCTTACCATCTAACATAATGTTGTTGATAAGCTTTGTAACTACTACGTTATTGTACATTGGATCTGCTAATACTTCTCTTTTCTGAGTATGTCCTTTACGTGGCATGTTACTTCCCTCCTTAATCAATTTTTCCTAAATTTGCCTAAAATATTCACAAATTTAGATTTTGCAGGTTTCCTCACTTGTGAGTCTCCTGCGATTAGATCTTCGGTACTCACATAAGTTGTGTCCTTGCGCACGGCTTTAGACTCTATTTCTAACACCGCAAAGTTTAACTTTCGTGTCAAACTCTGCCCTGTAATAATTCTAATAACCGGCACTAAAATCATTCAACCTGTGATTGGCTTATAAAAGCCTTTCCTACTTAGCGTCTTTTGGTCTCTTAGCGCCGTATTTAGAACGGGCCTGACGTCTCTTAGCAACACCTGCTGTATCAAGTGTACCTCTGATGATATGGTATCTTGTACCTGGTAAATCTTTTACTCTACCACCACGGATAAGTACAACGCTATGTTCCTGAAGATTATGACCTTCACCTGGAATGTAGCTTGTTACTTCAATACCATTTGAAAGACGTACTCTGGCAATCTTTCTAAGAGCTGAGTTAGGCTTCTTAGGTGTAGCTGTCTTAACTGCTGTACAAACACCACGTTTCTGTGGAGAAGCTGTATCATTCATCTTCTTGTTTAAAGAGTTATAGCTCTTTAATAATGCTGGAGCAGTTGACTTCTTAACTGAAGTCTGACGTCCTTTTCTTACTAACTGGTTAAATGTAGGCATCCTTTTTTCACCTCCTGTTATTAGAATTATGTGTAAATCACATTTATTTGTAGCAAAAAGGCATAATATGCCTGTTCGCATACTATGCCATTATATATGTGTTATATTTTTTTGTCAACATATCATTTAAAAAATTAATTTTCGATACTTTTCTTTATAAAAATGTAAAAATTGTTAATTTCTTTCGATATTTTCATACATTGTAACTTTTTATAAATTAAATGTCATGTTATTTAATTCATTTTTAAACACCATACTATTTAATTTATTATTAAAACGCCATGCTGTTTAATTCATTCTGCATTAAAGCTTCTGCAATAATTCCGAATCCAAAAATAGTCAATAACAAATAAATAATTCCTGAGTTACTTGACATAATTCCTCTTGCTGTTTTTGCTTCGTCAATCTTTTCACCCTGCTTATAAGCCCAATAAAGACCATATATTCCACATGTTACGAGTGAAAGCAAGAATGCTACACCTCCTGATGTATTGTTCAATCCTTTGTTATCCGGCAATAATGTGTTCGCATCGTCTGTTAAAACAACAAACCAATATATTCCGTAAATCCCGCATGTTACGAGTGAGAGAATTATGCACATTGCAATACTTCTTCTCTGAATCATACCTTTCTCCTCCTTTTTTCTTTTTTGGTAAATAAATTCACCCATTTAGTATAACACACATATATACCATTTGAAACATTTATTTACAAATTATGCCTATTATATTTCAAGGCCAAATTTATTGCATTTTATAAACGCATATAAATTTGGCCCTGTTTTATTACTTTTTATCTCTCTTTTCTAAAAATTTTAAACTATTTTTTCATTTATTATGATACAAAACATTGCATTTTATTCATATTTCAATAATAATATTCTATTCCTTATTTTTCTCTGCCTTAATTACTTTTTGAAATTCTATCATATCTTTTGCAATTTCACCGCTTAAAGCAAGAAGACATATTAAGTTCGGAATAGCCATAAGCGCATTGGCTATATCTGAGAAATCCCATACAATCTGTAATGTTGTTGTAGCTCCTATGTATGCAATTAAAGAAAATAATATTCTGTAAATCATGTTGTATTTGTGTGTTCCCAAAATATATTCAAATGCTTTTTCTCCATGATACTCCCATCCAAGTATTGTTGAAAATGCAAATAATGCAATTCCTATTGTAACAAGGTAAGCTCCCCATTTACCTAAAGCCGTACTAAATGCTGCAATTGTCAAGGCAGCTCCAGATACTAATTCTCCTGATGCATCTGTTGTTCCAAGTACACCTGAGCTTGCAATACATAATCCTGTAATAGTACATACAACTATTGTATCGTAAAACGTTCCTGTCATATTTATGTATCCCTGTCTTACATGATTATCTGTTGTAGCTGCTGCTGCAGTTATGGCAGCTGAGCCCATACCTGCTTCATTTGAAAAAACACCTCTTGCTACACCAAATCTCATTGCGTTCATCATTGAAGCTGTAATTGTTCCTGCTACTCCTCCTGCAAGTGGCTGTATCCCTATTGCAGATTGAAAAACTGCTGTCAATCCTGCGGGAACATTTTCTATATTAATTATAATTACCACTAAACCTGCTATTACATAAAATATTGCCATTGCAGGTACTACAACCTGTGATACTTTTGATATTGATTTGATTCCACCTACAATTATAATTAAAGCTAAAATTGTAAGAATTACCCCAACAACATTTGTTGGGATGTTCCATGTAGATTTTAATGACTCTGATATCGAGTTTGCCTGTGTAAGATTTCCTATTCCAAATGATGCTATTACAGCGAATAAGGCAAACACCCAGCCAAGTACTGCCCCAATCTTTTTATTTTTAAATGCCTTTTTCATTGTGTACATAGGACCACCTGACATTTCCCCATTAGCATTTACTTCTCTGTACTTAATTGCAAGCATACATTCACTAAATTTTGATGTAATTCCAAATGCTGCCGACAACCACATCCATACTAATGCTCCGGGTCCACCTGATACCATGGCTGTAGCAACACCTACGATGTTTCCGGTACCAATTGTTGCTGCAAGCGCTGTTGTCAGAGCTGAAAATGGTGAAATATCTCCACTTCCTCTACTTTTTGTTCTTGCTTCTTTACTAAGTGTCGACTTAAGGGCATAACCTAAATTTCTCCATCCTAATCCTCTTGTTCTGATAGTTAAAATTACTCCGGTTCCAACTAATAAGCATAACATAATTGGTCCCCATACAATTCCGTCAATTGTTGACAAAACATCTCCCAGTGTCTTTGCAAATCCTTTCATAAACATACTCCCTTCCTTTTTCATTATTAATATAATTTAAAGCCTCGTTTTTCATCACCTAAAACTCTGTTTCATAAACAGGGCCTTGCTATATATAGCAAAAAGCGGCAACCCGACTCCGGGTTACCGCCTTTGGAACTTACTAATATACTAATTTGTCATCCGTTTATTGTCAAGTTTATTTTACTCTCATCTCGTTTATTACTTTTATATATTTTGCAAAGCATGCTATTCCAAATATAACCGTAAATATTCCATAGACAAAAATACTTACTACCCAATCATGATTTGCAAAGAAATAAAATGCCCCTAAACTTACTACGATATAAAAATATCTTGGCATCCAATCCTTAACTTTCAATTTAAAATGCTTTATAAATTTTCTATCTGTAATTAAATACCATACTATAAATGACGCAAGACTTGCTAACGCAATGTACCATGAATCATTAAACACAACCAATGCTATTACATCAAACGCAAAGCCTATGGTAATTGCCATAATGTTGTTAGCAGTGTATTCCTTTATCATCTTAAGTACTTTAAAATAATTTCCACATACCAACATTATTAAAATTCTGAATACTATAGTTCCAAACAAAATTGCGACTATAGGAATGCTATCATTATATTTAGGTATCCATAATTGTATGATAAATTTTGCTGCAAAAAATGCCGCCATTGCTGCTGCTGAAACAACAGATACCACATCACTAAGCATCGTATAATATAATCCATATTTATTTTCATCCGCTCTAACAAGATATGGATACACAAGATTTGTAACAACCGTTACCATTGTAAATACAAGACTTACTATTGAAACCGCAAACTGATACATTGAAAATGTATATTTAGGCATAAACTGTTGTACAAATATACTGTCTATTCCTAAAATAATAATTCCAACAAACTCACTAAGCATCAGGAAAAAACCTGTTTTTATTAATCCACCAACTTCGGATAACTTAACTTTTCCTGATTTTGCAAGTATAATTTCTTTATTTTGATATATAGACAAACTCATACATACAAAATTCATTATTGTTGTGAATATTAAAATACTTAAATATGTGTACAGATGAAATGCTATAATACATCCTACTGCTACAACATTTAAAACATTCTGAGTTATTGTAAGATAACTGTCTATAACAAATCTTTTTGTAAATTGATTTATAGATGAAAAGAACCATTTAATATTAATCAACGGAATATTAACTATTACAAAAAGATATGCAATTCTTTGATCTATATCATTTCCACCACTTGCAAATATAACAAATGCTAACAACGCCAATGCAGAAATTATATGAATTACTATCAGGCTTTTAAAAAATGCTTTAAACTTACTGTATGGAATATCTTCATAATCATATTTTCCATACTTAATATATATTCCGTTTACAAGTCCAAAATGAAAGAACCCCGCATACGCTATATATAAATTATAAATCTGATAATTTGCATAACTATCAACACTAATATTCTTTGGCAAAATAAATCCCATGAACAGTCCGACTAAAATTGTCAAACCATTGCTTAAGCATACCATTATTATATTTTTTGTAGCCGAACTTACTTTATTATTCATTACTTATTATCCCTTTTCTCAAAATCATTACTTATTAACTTTATTGCAACTGTTTCAACAAAGTTATTATTCTTTCTTTTGTTTTTTTCCCTTTAATGTTAACAACTACACAAACAATTACTAATATTGCAGTAGCTATGGCACACATAATAATATTGTCCAATTGTTTCTGATATATTGACCATGATAATCTTGCAATTATTAATATCGCTGCTACCGCTACTAATGTTGTCAAATAAAATCCGTTTGTAAATCTTCCTTTAATTGATGTTTTATTTTCTTTAGCTTCAATTGTTCCTTTAAAAACTGCCGGTATAGCATCTTCTAACTTTCCTTCTGAATTATCAAATGTTTCAATCATTATTTTATTATCTTCAACACTGCACTTTAATGCATTTTTTTCGCATTTTCCTTTTAAAACTTTTATGAAACTGCTTTTTTCTCGATTAAATTCAAATTCCATCTTATTCCTATTCTTTCCCTCAGAAAAATCGGCTGTCAAAAACAGAAATTATATTCTCTATTTTTGGCAGCCTTTATATGTCAATATTAATCTATCTTAATTTACACCATTTTGTGTAATTTTACAACAGCATTTTTCATACTGTTATCTGCTACATTTGAATAACAAATCATCCCATCTTCTGTCAACTTCCTTCTGGAATTCTTCAATCAGGTGTTCATTTTCAGGTTTAAACAAATGTTTAAATCTTCCCTGTGTTCTTAAAAATTCTTCAATTGGAAGTCTCTTCTTTGGTTCATAATTCAAAATCCATTTGCCATCAATCACTTCAAATAATGGCCAGTAATTAGTTTCTACACCTAACTTACATATTTCCATTATTTCATCAGCTTTATATTTCCATCCTGTAGGACATGGTGACATAACATTTAAAAATGCTGGTCCATCTGTATAGATAGCTTTTTCAGCCTTAACATGCATATCTTTAAATCCCTGAAGTAAAGTTGTCTGTGCAACGTATGGAATGTCATGTGCTGCAAGTATTGCTGCTAAATCTTTTCTATACTGTGCTTTACCTTTACATTTTGGTCCAACAGGTGTTGTTGTTGTATCCGCATACATTGGAGTTGCTGATGAACGCTGTGTACCGGTATTCATATATGCTCCATTATCGTAGCATACATACGTCATATTTGTTCCTCTTTCCATTGCTCCTGAAAGAGACTGGATACCGATATCATATGTACCACCATCACCACCAAATGTAATGAATTTATAATCTTCTTTTAATTTACCTTTTTTCTTTAAAGCCTTATATGCACCTTCAACACCACTCATTGTCGAACTTGCATTTTCAAATGCACTATGTATATAACTGTCTTCCCATGCTACATATGGATACATAAATGACGATACATTTAAACATCCTGTTGCACATGAAATAACTGCCTTATCACCTTCATGAAGTCCTCTAAGAACGTTTCTTGCTGTTATAGTAGCTCCACAACCTGCACACATTCTATGACCGGGAGCAAATCTTTCAGGCTTATTCATTGTTTCTTTAAAATTGTAACCCATTTATTTTGCCTCCTTATCTCTTAATCCCATGTATCTGTAAACGTCACCTGTTTCTCCTGTTGCTGCGATGTCTTTTAATGTATCATATACATTAATCATGTCATCAACTGTAACATCACGTCCACCAATACCATACATGATATCAATTGTAAGAGCTGTACATCTTGCTGTGTACATTGCCTGCATTGTCTCTGCTCCTAATGGGCCTCCATTTGTTGAAAAGCTTTCAGATCTGTCCATTATTGCTACAGCCTTACATTTTTTAAGTGAAGCTGCAATTTCTTCTCCAGGGAAAGGTCTGAATGATCTTACTTTTATAAGACCTACCTTTTCACCATTTTCTCTCATATGGTCGATTGCTTCCTTTGTTGTTCCTGCAGCTGAACCTATAATAACAACTGCATATTCAGCATCTTCCATTCTATATTCTTCAATAAGACCGTATTTACGTCCTGATATTTTTTCAAATTCTTCTGCAATATCTTTAATTACCTGCTTTGCATTTTCCATTGCATGAGCCTGTGCTTTTCTTGATTCCATATAGTAATCAGTGATGGCATATGGTCCTACTGCATATGTTTCATTTGGATTGAGCAAATAATCTTCCGGCTCATATTCTCCAACGAAATTCTTTACTACATCATCATCAAGTAATTCCATATTCATTACGGCATGACTTGTAATAAATCCATCCTGGCAAATCATAATTGGTAACATAACATCCTTATGTTCTGCAATTCTGTAAGCCATAACCATATTGTCATATGCTTCCTGATTTGTTTCAGCATATAACTGAATCCAACCTGAATCTCTTGCTCCCATTGTATCTGAATGATCACAGTTAATGTTAAGAGGGCCTGTAAGAGCTCTACAAACTGCTGCTAATACAACAGGTACTCTATGAGATGCTGCAACACCTAATACTTCCCACATAAATGCGAGTCCTGCAGATGATGTTGCTGTCAATGCTCTCGCTCCTGCTGCTGATGCACCAATTGCTGCTGACATTGAACTATGTTCACTTTCAACTGTAATAAATTCTGTATCAACTAATCCATTTGATACATAATTTGCAAAATACTGTGGAATTTCAGTTGATGGTGTGATCGGAAACATTGGAAATACATCCGGATTAATCTGTCTTAAAGCATTTGCAACTGCTTCATTTCCTGACATCTGTACTTTCTTAGGCATTCTTCTTCACCTCCATCTTTATTGCTCCAAATGGACATGCTTTAACACAAATTCCACATCCTTTACAATGATCATAATCTATTGCACATCTCTTGTAATCTTTTACCGGAATTGCGCTATCCGGGCAACAAGGTACGCATAATAAACACTGTTTGCATTTTTCTTCATCTATAACAGGTGCTACATTTGTCCAGTCACCTGTTACAAACTGCTTTGTTGTTCCGCAGCCTACAACTGTGTTACCTCTTGTAACATCCTGCCATGCTACATCAGTTCCTAACTTTGTTATATCTGTCTTTGCCATTTATTTAACCTCCCTTAAAGCTACCTTAAGAGCTTGCATATTTCCTTCAATTACTTCAGGTTTTCTTGCAAATTTATGCTTGAATGAACCTTCCATCTCATTCAAGAATGTTTCATCATCGATTACTCCTGTAACCTTTACTATAGCTGCAAGCATTGGTGTATTAGGGAAATTTTTACCAAGAGTTTCCATTGAAATCTTTCTGGCATCAACTGTGTAAACTTTTCCTTTATATCCTTTTAACAGTGGTAATATTTCTTCCTTACTTTTTGCAGTATTAATTAGAATCGCTCCATCTTCTTTAAGACCTGCTGTAACATCAACAATCTCTAATAAAGTTTCATCAACTACAACTACAAATTCCGGATCATAAATATTCGAATGAACTCGAATTTCTGAATCACTTATTCTGTCATAAGCAGTAATTGGCGCACCCATTCTTTCAGGACCATATTCAGGGAAACCCTGAGCATATTTACCTGTTTTAAACGCCACTTCTGCTAAAAGCAAAGCTGCTGTTTTGGCACCTTGTCCTCCACGTCCGTGCCATCTGATTTCAAGCGTATCTTTCATCTTTTTTCTTTCCTTTTCATAAATTGTTCTTTATGCATTTATGTGTTATCTGGATTGAATTAATAAATTCGAAAGCACTTTAACTAACTGCATATAAAGAGTATTATAAGCAAATTACACATTATTTTCAATAGTTAACGCTTTAATATGTTAAACTGTTAGTTAATTTAATAGTTGGCAATGCCAAACCTGAACCGTATGAAGTAAGAATCTGTCTTTGTCCCACATATGTTACAGCTCCCCCTGAATAATTTACTACATGATAAATTTCAGGATTTCCTGTAAGCATTACAGAACAAATCTTCTGAAATAGGATCTGATAAACCTGATTCCTGATTATTTACATAAGATGTTACTTTGTAATAATAATCTGTTGCTGTATTGTCGGTATATTTAGTTCTCTTTTTTATCAAAAAATAGCATTAATGTTAATTGCTTAAAATCTTTCATATAGTAATTCAGTAAAAATAATATTTTTAATTGCTTAGAATTTTGTACATAATCAGCACACAAAAAATGCCCTACAGATTGTTTCAAACTAAAAGTTCTTTCAATCTATAAGGCACCATTTTTATATATTATATTATTTTTTCTTACATCACATGTACATTTAATCTTTACTTTTTAAATTTATCTTTTTCTTTATTTTTATCATAAATCAATCTTGCACAATATACAAAAGGTGTATCAGCAAGGCTTGTTACAATAAATATCACATAACTGGAAATTACAATTTTTATTATTGTTGATGTTGAATGTATTCCCCAAAATGCACCAAATGAAAATAATAGATTATTTAAAAACTGTGATACAAGTGTTGAACCATTGTTTCTAATCCATAAATATTTTCTTTCATTACCAAACTTCTTTTTAGTAAATTCCCACCATTTATGATATGCCCACACATCAAATTGCTGTACTATGGCATATACAATCATACTTGTAAGCATTAATCTTGGTGTATTTGAAAAAATTGTCTTCATTGCAGGCATCGCAAAATCGCTTTCTGCAGGGATATACTGAAGCCACCACTGCGACAAAATTATAAAAGCAATTGATGTAGATATACCCAAATATACCGCAAGTTTAGCATCTTTTTTTCCATATATTTCACTTATTATATCCGTTATTAAAAATGTAGAAGCAAATATCACATTTCCTAATGTCATTTCCATTCCAAATGCATTAATAACTATTAAAACTTCGATATTAGCGCTTATTGTTGCAATTATTGTAAATGTATATAATCCCTGTTTTCCAAAAATTCTATACAATACAAGCGTCATTCCATAAATTACAATTATTGAACCTATTAATAAAATTTCATTTAACATTTATTCTCTCCAACTCCAAAATCTGTATTTTCTAATAGAATATCCACTTTATCATTATCTTTAAATCGTGGATATACTTTTGTTCTAAATTGCTCAATAACCATTTTATCAGGCTTTATCGGCATTTTATTTTCTGTCATAATATTTACATATACACGTTTAAAATGCTTTAAGCCCATTTCTATATCCCAAATCATAGATTCGGCTGTTTGTCCTTCTATTCCTTGAAGCAAATTAATTTCATCAAAATATTCAGCTATTATTTTCGGATTTTTTTCATCTATTCCTTTAACAAGATAATTTTCTCTAAAGTCATAATCAAAAGTTTCTAATCCGAGTCTAATTACAGGTTCTACTCCCAAATCCATAAATTCCTTTTTAAATTCTTTAACTTCATCTTTATGAATCCAATGACATTCAAAATGAATTTTTTTTATTTTTTTATTTACGCAAATATCCTTAATCATTTTAATTGTATTTCCATCTAGATCTACAAAGCTTCCTGAATTTATTACTTCAAGTTCACCAAACATTCCTGTCACTTTTTCAAGTTCAGCTTTATTTATTTTATAATTAAATTCTTTGTCAGGGCTTGAGTCTAAATGATAATCACAAAATCTGCATTTACGCCATTTACACCCATTTCCAACAAGCATTACTATTTCTCTTGGACATTTACCTTTAATAATTGAATATCTTACAGGATTAAAACCTTCTACCATAATTAATTGCTCCTTTATCAAACAGCACTTTATAATATACTTATTTAAACTATAATCACCACTCGTACAGCAGATGTTTTATAGTTCGTAACAAAAAAAAGAGCACACTAAGGCGCTCTTTTTTTCATAAATTAAATCCTTAGTTTTGTTTATAGACAGGATGGTTACGAACTGTCTTTTATATTATCAAATGCAAGTATATTGCTTTTGATTTTTTTATTCTTCTGTATCTTCGCTAACCGCAACAACGTCTTCTGATGTAATTTCTTCATCTTCTGAGAATGATAAAACATCATCATCGTTTATTGCATTTGCAATATTGTCATCAGTATCTAATTTTACAGAACGGTATCTCTTCATACCTGTACCTGCAGGGATTAATTTACCAATGATTACGTTTTCCTTAAGACCTACAAGTGGATCAACCTTACCATTAATAGCTGCTTCTGTAAGAACTCTTGTTGTTTCCTGGAATGAAGCTGCTGATAAGAATGAATTTGTAGCAAGGCTGGCCTTTGTGATACCAAGCATTACCTGAGTACCTGTTGGAACTTCTTTTCCTTCTTCCTGCAAACGTTCTACTGTTTCATTGAAATCAAGAACGTCAACTGATGTACCTGGAAGGAATTCTGAATCTCCTGCTGTGTCAACCTTAATCTTCTTAAGCATCTGACGTACAATTACTTCAACGTGCTTATCATTAATTTCTACACCCTGTAAGCGGTAAACTCTCTGTACTTCACGAATCATATAATCCTGAACTGCACGAAGTCCCTTAATCTTTAAGAGATCGTGTGGGTTTATACTACCTTCTGTAAGTTCGTCACCTGCTTCAAGGATTGCACCGTCAAGAATCTTAATTCTTGAACCGTAAGGAATCAAATATGTCTTTGATTCGCCTGTTTCATCATTAGTAATAACAATTTCACGTTTCTTTTTATTTTCTTTAATTTCAGCTCTTCCACCAAATTCAGCAATAATAGCAAGACCCTTTGGCTTTCTAGCTTCAAATAATTCTTCTACTCTAGGAAGACCCTGTGTAATATCATCTCCGGCGATACCACCTGAGTGGAATGTTCTCATTGTAAGCTGTGTACCAGGTTCACCGATTGACTGAGCAGCAATAATACCAACTGCTTCACCAACCTGTACTGACTGACCTGTAGCCATGTTAGCACCGTAACACTTAGAACATACACCTACATGTGATTTACATGTAAGAATTGTACGAATCTTAACCTTGTCTACACCTGTAGCTACAACCTTTGCTGCACGCTTTGGTGTAATCATGTGGTTTGCTTTTACAATGATATTTCCTTCTGCATCATAAATTGTTTCTGCAGAATATCTTCCTGTAATTCTTTCTTCAAGACTTTCAATTACTTCACCGCCGTCTGTGAAAGCTTCGATTTCCATAAATGGAATTGCCTTTCCTTCACAACAGTCAACATCACGAATAATTAAATCCTGTGATACATCAACAAGACGTCTTGTTAAGTATCCTGAATCGGCTGTTCTTAACGCTGTATCTGCCATACCTTTTCTAGCACCATGAGCTGAAATGAAGTATTCCAAAACGTCAAGACCTTCACGGAAGTTTGACTTAATAGGCAACTCAATAGTTCTACCTGATGTATCGGCCATCAAACCACGCATACCGGCAAGCTGTTTAATCTGCTTATCAGAACCACGGGCACCAGAGTCAGCCATCATAAAGATGTTATTATATTTATCAAGTCCTGTAAGAAGGGCTTTTGTAATTTCATCATCGGCTTTCTGCCATGTTGTAATTACTTCTTTGTATCTTTCTTCATCTGTTAAGAAACCACGACGATAGTTCTTTGTAATCTTTTCTACAGTTTCTTCAGCATCATCTAAAATCTGCTGTTTAGCTGCAGGTACTGTCATATCAGAAATTGAAACTGTCATGGCAGCTCTTGTTGAGAACTTATAACCCATAGCCTTGATATCATCTAAAACTTCAGCAGTCTTTGTTGCACCATGGTTATTGATTACTTTTTCAAGAATCTGTTTCAACTGTTTCTTTCCTACGTGGAATCCAACTTCTAATTTAAGGAAGTCTTCATCTGTTTCTCTCTTAACAAATCCCAAATCCTGTGGAAGGATTTCATTAAATATTAAACGTCCAAGAGTCGTATCAACAACACCTGTAATTTCCTTACCTTCATTGTTGTATACAGTTCTCTTTACACGAATCTTCTGGTGAAGAGTAATTTCTCCATTTTCATATGCGAGAATTGCCTGATTTTCATTGCTAAAGCTACGTCCTAAAACGTCAATAGTTTTACAAATTACAACTCTGTCATCTGCATGGAATTTAATCATTGAATCAACATCAATTTTTCCATCATTTAATTCTTTTCTGATACTGTCTTCATCTTCGTAAACTTTTGCCTTTTCTAATGTCTTAACAAGTTTCTCATCATCTGAATAATCAACATATTTATCCATTGTCAAATAGTAAATACCAAGTACCATATCCTGTGAAGGAACTGCTACAGGTGCACCATCTGATGGTTTTAATAAGTTGTTTGGTGACAATAATAAGAATCTACATTCTGCCTGTGCTTCTACTGATAATGGAAGATGCACGGCCATCTGGTCACCATCGAAGTCGGCATTATAAGCTGTACATACAAGTGGATGAAGCTTAATAGCTCTACCTTCAACTAAAACAGGTTCAAATGCCTGAATACCAAGTCTGTGAAGTGTAGGGGCACGGTTAAGCATAACCGGATGTTCTTTAATTACATCCTCTAATACATCCCATACTTCTGTCTGCAATCTTTCTACCATCTTCTTAGCACTCTTAATATTGTGTGCTGTTCCATTTGCTACTAATTCTTTCATAACAAATGGTTTGAACAATTCAATAGCCATCTCCTTTGGAAGACCACACTGATAAATCTTAAGTTCCGGTCCTACAACGATAACTGAACGTCCTGAATAGTCAACACGCTTACCAAGTAAGTTCTGACGGAAACGTCCCTGCTTACCTTTAAGCATGTCTGATAATGATTTAAGAGCTCTGTTTCCAGGACCTGTTACAGGTCTTCCTCTTCTACCATTATCGATTAACGCGTCTACAGCTTCCTGAAGCATTCTCTTTTCATTTCTAACAATGATTTCCGGAGCGCCTAATTCAAGAAGTCTCTTAAGACGGTTATTTCTATTTATGATTCTTCTGTATAAATCATTTAAATCTGATGTAGCAAATCTACCACCATCTAACTGTACCATAGGTCTTAAGTCAGGTGGAATTACAGGTATTACATCAAGAATCATCCATTCAGGTTTGTTTCCTGAACTTCTGAAAGCTTCCATAACTTCAAGTCTTTTAACAATCTTAGTCTTTTTCTGACCTGTTGCTTCAAATAACTCTGCTTTAAGTTCTTCAGCTTCTTTATCCAAATCTATAGCTGCAAGTAATTCTTTAATAGCTTCAGCACCCATGCCTACTCTGAATTTTCCTGCATATTCTTCATAAGCTTCTCTGAATTCTTTTTCAGATAAAACCTGCTTGTACTCAAGATTTGTATCCATTGGGTCAAGTACAATGTATGATGCAAAATACAATACTTTTTCCAATACCTTTGGAGATATATCAAGGATTAATCCCATTCTCGATGGGATACCCTTGAAGTACCAAATGTGTGATACAGGAGCTGCAAGTTCAACTCTACCCATACGCTCTCTACGAACGCTGGCCTTAGTTACTTCAACACCACATCTGTCACAAATGACACCTTTATATCTGATTTTCTTATATTTTCCACAATGACATTCCCAGTCTTTGCTAGGTCCAAAGATTTTTTCACAAAACAATCCGTCCTTTTCAGGCTTTAAAGTTCTGTAGTTAATTGTCTCTGGTTTTGTTACTTCACCCTTTGACCATTCTCTGATCTTTTCCGGTGATGCAAGACCGATTTTAATCTTGTCAAATGCCACCTGTTCACTAATGTTGTTATCTGTCATGATCAAATCTCCCTTCTACTACTCGTTGTCGTCACTAGAAACATCTTCTGATGCGCCAACTGCCTGAAGTTCTTCGTTAACGAATTCCTGTGTTGTATAACCAGCTTTTTCAAAATCATTGGCATTTTCTTTATTTGAATTAAAGTTTCTATCGTTGTTAATAATTGCATTTATGTTTGTTTCACCATAATCAATGCTTTCCTTTAATTCTACTTCTTCGTCATTTTCATCTAATACCTTAACATCTAAGGCAAGTGACTGAAGTTCCTTCAAAAGAACCTTAAATGACTCTGGAATTCCAGGCTGTGGAATATTCTCACCTTTAATAATTGCTTCATATGTCTTAACACGTCCAACAACATCATCAGACTTAACCGTTAAGATTTCCTGAAGAGTATATGATGCGCCATAAGCTTCAAGCGCCCAAACTTCCATTTCACCAAATCTCTGTCCACCGAACTGAGCTTTACCACCAAGTGGCTGCTGAGTAACAAGTGAGTAAGGACCTGTTGAACGTGCATGAATCTTATCATCAACCAAGTGATGGAGTTTAAGGTAATGCATGAATCCGATTGTAACCGGGCTATCAAAATATTCACCTGTTCTACCATCTCTTAATCTTACCTTACCATTTCTTGAAATTGGTACACCCTTCCACTCTTCTCTGTGGTCAAGATGTTCCTCAAGGTAAGACATTACATCTTCACGTAATGTATCATTATATTTTTCTTTGAAATCTCCCCATTCCATATTAGCATAATCATTAGCTAATTCGAGAGTATCCATAATATCATTTTCATCCGCACCATCAAATACCGGTGTAGCAATGTTAAATCCTAATACCTTAGCAGCTAAACTAAAGTGGATTTCAAGCACCTGTCCGATATTCATACGAGAAGGTACACCCAATGGGTTAAGTACGATATCAAGTGGTCTTCCGTTTGGAAGGAATGGCATATCTTCAACTGGTAATACTCGTGAAACTACACCCTTATTACCATGACGTCCGGCCATCTTATCACCAACTGAAATCTTTCTCTTCTGTGCGATGTAAATACGAACTGATTCGTTTACACCAGGAGCTAATTCATCTCCATTTTCTCTCTTAAATACTTTAGCATCTACAACGATACCTGAAGTACCATGTGGCACTTTAAGTGATGTGTCTCTTACTTCTCTTGCCTTTTCACCAAAGATAGCTCTTAAAAGTCTTTCTTCAGGTGTAAGTTCTGTTTCACCCTTTGGTGTAACCTTTCCAACAAGAATATCTCCGGCACGAACTTCAGCACCAATTCTGATGATACCTCTTTCATCCAAGTCTTTACGTGCTTCATCACCTACACCCGGAACATCATTTGTGATTTCTTCAGGTCCAAGTTTTGTATCTCTTGCATCTGTTTCGTATTCTTCTATATGAATTGATGTATAAACATCATCCTGTACTAATCTTTCGCTAAGTAAAACAGCATCTTCGTAGTTATAACCTTCCCATGTCATGAAACCAATTAATGGGTTCTTTCCAAGTGCGATTTCACCATTAGATGTTGATGCACCATCGGCAATAACTTCTCCTGCTTCCACATGATCACCCTTAAATACGATTGTTCTGTGGTTATAGCAGTTACCCTGGTTACTTCTCTGGAATTTCAAAAGATGATATGTTTCCTTTTCTCCATTATCATCATACTTAATAGTAATTTCCTTTGAAGTAGCTCTTTCAACTACACCGGCACGTTTAGCGACAACACATACACCTGAGTCAACAGCTGCTTTTGCTTCCATACCTGTACCGATTACAGGAGCTTCTGTTGTCATAAGTGGAACAGCCTGACGCTGCATGTTAGATCCCATCAACGCACGGTTAGCATCATCGTTCTGCAAGAACGGAATCATTGATGTAGCAACAGAGAATACCATTCTAGGAGAAACGTCCATAAGATCAATTCTCTTCTTAGGGAACTGAGATGTTTCTTCTCTGTAACGACCTGATACGTTGTTATGGATAAAGTATCCATTTTCATCAAGTGGTTCATTAGCCTGTGCTACTGTATAATTATCCTCTTCATCAGCTGTAAGATATACAACTTCATCTGTTACTCTTGGGTTTGATGGATCTGACTTATCAACTCTTCTGTAAGGAGCTTCTACAAATCCATATTCATTAATTCTTGCATAAGTTGCAAATGAGTTAATCAAACCGATGTTAGGACCTTCAGGTGTTTCAATAGGACACATTCTACCATAATGAGTATAATGTACGTCTCGAACTTCGAATCCGGCACGGTCTCTTGAAAGACCACCAGGTCCTAATGCTGAAAGACGTCTCTTATGTGTCAACTCACCCAGTGGGTTATTCTGATCCATAAACTGTGATAACTGAGAACTTCCGAAGAATTCCTTCACAGCTGCTGTTACTGGTTTTATATTAATTAAAGTCTGAGGTGAAATTCCTTCAAGATCCTGTGTTGTCATTCTTTCACGAACAACTCTTTCCATTCTTGAAAGACCTATTCTGTACTGGTTCTGAAGCAATTCGCCTACGGCTCTGATACGTCTGTTTCCTAAATGGTCAATATCATCAGCTGTACCAATACCGCATTCGATATTCATACAGTAATTGATAGATGCTAAAATATCTTCCTTTGTAATATGCTTAGGAATCAATTCATGTATTCTTCTTGAAATTGCATCCTTAAGATCTTCTTCTGTATCATTTTCCTGAAGTATTTCTTCAAGAACCGGATAAAATACTGCTTCATTAACGCCTAAATCAGTGCAATCAAAATCAACGTAGCTATTAATATCTACCATCATATTAGAAAGAACTTTTTCATTTCTAATTTCAGTCTGAATCCAAACTGCTGGTACTGCTGCGTTCTGAATCTTAATTGCCATTTCTTCTGTTACTCGGTCACCTGCGCTTGCAAGTACTTCACCTGTTGTAGCATCTACTACATCTTCAGCGAGTACATGACCTTTGATTCTGTTCTTTAATGCAAGCTTCTTGTTGAATTTATAACGTCCAACTTTAGCCAAATCATATCTTCTTGAATCAAAGAACATACCTGTAATTAATGATTCTGCGCTATCTACACTTAAAGGTTCACCTGGGCGAATCTTCTTATAGAGTTCTAAAAGACCATCCTGATATCCTTCTGATGGATCTTTTTCAAAACTTGCGAGAAGTTTAGGTTCTTCGCCAAACAAGTCAATAATTTCTGCATTTGTACCTATTCCTAAAGCTCTAATAAGAACTGTTACAGGCACTTTTCTTGTTCTGTCCACACGAACGCTAAATATATCATTTGAATCTGTTTCGTATTCTAACCATGCACCTCTGTTAGGAATTACAGTTGATGTAAAGATTTCTTTACCAACTTTATCATGACTTACACCATAATAAATTCCAGGAGAACGTACTAACTGACTGACAATTACACGTTCTGCACCGTTAATTACGAATGTACCGGTTTCTGTCATTAAAGGCAAATCACCCATAAATATATCATGTTCAGTAAATTCACCTGTTTCCTTGTTATGAAGTCTAACCTTTACTTTTAAAGGAGCTGCATATGTTGCATCTCTTTCTTTACATTCCTCAATCGTATACTTCTTATCTTCAACACATAACTTGAAGTCAACGAACTCAAGGCTTAAGTTCTGGCTGTAGTCTTCAATAGGAGAGATATCATCTAACGCTTCTTTTAGTCCATCACTAAGGAACCATTCATAAGAATTTCTCTGTACCTCAATAAGATTTGGCATATCCAAAACTTCTTTTTGTCTAGAATAACTCATACGAAGGCTTCTACCTGATTTCACAGGACGGATTCTCTTTTTCTCCATCGACATTTCACCCCTTGTCTATAATTTGTCTTTTTGTTCATTCAATAGGGCGCAAATTACCCCTATTTTCACAATAAAGCACTCTACACTTTAGCATAAACTTATCTATATGTCAACGACTTTTTTGATGTTTTTACCATTTTTTTAATTTTATTGCAGAATTACACACGATATATATAAGAGATTACCCCAATGCTAGACAAAGAGCCTTTTTTGTAATACGCTCCTCTAATTGATTTCCTTCGTAAATCAATTAGCACACGGCATTCGCAGTTTTTCTAAAAGCTCGCTCCTCTAATTGATTTTCTTCGTAAATCAATTAGCACGCGGCATTCGTTATTCTTCGCTCCTCTAATTGATTTCCTTCGTAAATCAATTAGCACGCGGCATTCGCAGAATGCCGTGTAACATAAAAAGAGATAGGTTCTTATTTATGCAAGCATAATAGAACCTATCTCTTTTTATGTTACGTCGCTTTGCTCAAAGCTTCGCGATAATTATTTAATTGTAGCAACTGCTCCAACTTCTTCAAGAGCTGCCTTAAGAGCTTCAGCTTCTTCTTTAGAAACTCCTTCTTTAACTACCTTAGGTGCTCCATCAACTACTTCTTTAGCTTCCTTAAGTCCTAATCCTGTTGCATCCTTAACAGCCTTAATAACTTTAACCTTGTTAGCTCCAACTTCTGTTAATTCAACATCGAATTCTGTCTTTTCTTCAGCTGCTGCTCCAGCATCTCCTGCTGCTGCAACTACAACACCTGCTGCTGCAGATACGCCAAATTCTTCTTCACATGCTTTTACTAAATCGTTTAATTCTAAAACTGATAAACCTTTAATTACTTCAATGATTTCTGCTGTTGTCATTGTTTAATCCTCCATATAATAAATTAATTAATTCTTTGAACTTTCGTTCAGTCAATAAAAACCTGATAATTCAGATTTATGCAACTTCTTCGTTCTTTTCAGCAATCTGCTTAATAACACGAGCGAAGTTTGTAATTGGTGACTGCATAGATCCAAGTAACTTTGAAATAAGTACTTCTCTTGATGGGATGTTTGCAATCTGAGCAATTCCTGCTGCATCGTAGCATACACCTTCAACTACACCTGCTTTGATTTCAAGAGCTTCAGCGTCTTTAGCGAATTTAGCTAATTCTCTAGCTGCTGCTGTAGCATCTTCTTTACAAATAGCGATAGCTGTTGGTCCTTCTAAGTATTCAGCAAGACCTTCGAATTCTGTTCCCTTAATAGCGAAATTAATCATTGTGTTCTTGTATACTTTGTATACAACACCAGCTTCTCTTAACTGTTTACGAAGCTTTGTGTCCTGTTCAACAGTAAGACCACGGTAGTCAACTACAACAGCTGTTGCAGCACCGTTAAGTAATTCAGCAATTTCGTCTACTATAGGTTTCTTTACTTCTACTTTTGCCATGAATGTTTTGCCTCCTTATTAAAATTAGGTTCAACCAAACATTAAGCCGAATAGATTTTCAATATAAAAACCTCTCTGCCTGGACAGAGAGGTGTATAAGTCATTAAAAATTCTTATCCCTCGGTAGGCATCTTATGATTTACGACTAATGTCACCTACTGTCTTCGGCAATTGGTATTAACCACTTTGTGCATACTAGCACACAATTATTGAATTGTCAATAATTTTATTAATTAATAACAATCAGATTGTATTAATCTATATTTGTTAATTAATTACTTAACTTAGCAACGTTTAACTTAACTCCAGGACCCATTGTAGATGTAAGAGTTACGCTCTTGAAGTACTGTCCCTTTAATGCGCTTGGTTTAGCTTTGTTTAAAGCATCAACTAATGCGTTGAAGTTATCTGTCAACTGTTCTTCTGTAAATGAAGCTTTTCCAACTGGAACGTGGATGATGTTTGTCTTGTCAAGTCTGTATTCAATCTTACCAGCCTTGATGTCGTTAACAGCCTTTGTTACATCCATAGTTACTGTTCCAGCCTTAGGGTTTGGCATTAATCCCTTAGGTCCGAGTACACGTCCTAAACGACCAACAACACCCATCATGTCAGGAGTAGCAACAACTACGTCAAAGTCGAACCATCCTTCATTCTGAATCTTTGGAATTAATTCATCTCCGCCTACGAAATCTGCACCAGCTGCCAATGCTTCGTCTACCTTGTCTCCCTTAGCGAAAACTAAAACCTTAACAGTCTTACCTGTTCCGTGTGGTAATACAACAGCACCACGAACCTGCTGGTCAGCGTGACGTCCATCACATCCTGTTCTGATGTGACATTCTATTGTTTCATCAAATTTTGCAGTAGCTGATTTCTTAACTAATGCAATTGCTTCTTCTGTGTCATATTGAGCTGCTCTGTCAATTGACTTAGCTGCGTCTAAATACTTCTTTCCTCTTTTCATTTAAACCTCCTTGTGGTAATAACGGATAAACCTCCCACATTTCTCAATTCATTTTAAATTACAACATAAGTCGTTTAATAACTTTTTGTTGTTCGCGATATTATTTATCTACGAAAATTAGTCTTCAACTTTGATTCCCATACTTCTAGCTGTTCCGGCAATCATGCTCATTGCTGCTTCAATGCTAGCTGCATTTAAATCCGGCATCTTTGTTTCAGCGATTTTCTGGATATCTGCTTTAGAAATAGTAGCAACTGTTTCTTTAAGTGAGTTACCAGCTCCGCTCTGGATGTTACATGCTTTCTTTAATAAAACTGCTGCAGGTGGAGTCTTTGTTACAAAACTAAAACTCTTATCCTGGTATACTGTGATTACAACTGGAATAATCATTCCCGGCTGATCTGCAGTTCTTGCGTTGAATTCCTTTGTGAATTGAACGATGTTTACACCATGCTGACCAAGTGCAGGTCCAACTGGTGGTGCTGGTGTTGCTTTGCCAGCTTCGATTTGCAATTTAATGTATCCTTCTACTTTCTTTGCCATCTTTCGGCACCTCCTAAAATTTGTGGTATTATCGGGAATCCCTCCCACTGCTCTACAAATATGTAAAGCAATCTATTAAAACCAAATGGTTCTAATCCATCTTTTTAACTTCAGTAAAATCTAATTCTACCGGAGTTTCTCTACCAAACATGTCCACATTAATTGTGACTGTCTGTCTGTTTTCATCAATGCGCTTAATGACACCTGCTGTGCCTTCCCATACGCCCTTGATTACTGCAACTGTATCTCCCTCTGAGAATTCAAGAGTAACCGGACCCTTGTTAATTCCAAGTGAGAGCATTTCTGCATCAGTAAGTGGAACAGGTTTTGATCCCGGTCCTACAAATCCTGTAACTCCTCTCGTATTACGAACAACGTACCATGTATCATCATTCATAACCATATTAATGAGTACATATCCCGGAAACATCTTCTTCTGTGTAACTTTTTTTACACCATTCTTAATTTCAACTGCTTCCTGAATCGGAACTGATACTTCTAATATCTGATCCTGCAATTTTCTATTCTCAATTGTCTGTTCAATATTAGTCTTTACTTTGTTTTCATAACCTGAATAAGTATGAACTACGTACCAATTTGCTTCTGACATATAATCACCTCTTCATTATTTTATTCTTATCCTATAATATGATCCAACCCAAACTGAATGAGCTGATCAATTAAGCTAATAAGAACACCTAAAATAACTGTGATCACTGTTACAACAACAGTCTGTCTTATAACGGATGCTTTTGTTGGCCAGATTATTCTTTTGAATTCAGCCTTCAAGCCTGCAAACCATTTTTTTACAGAGCCCTTTGACTTGTTAGATGCTTCTCCCATCTTAATCCCTCCATTATATAAAACTGACTATTTTGTTTCTTTATGCATTGTGTGTCTCTGACAGAACTTGCAATACTTCTTTGTTTCTACTCTGTCCGGATGACTCTTCTTATCCTTTGTAGTATTGTAATTACGCTGTTTGCATTCTGTACATTCTAATGTAATTCTTGTTCTCATGGCTTAACCTCCACTTTATTTATAATCATTTTTTGTATCTTGTTTTAAGTCATTTTTTCTGCAAAAAAAAAAGACCTAGTCCTCGCTTGATTAATATAACATAATCTGTATATAGCGTCAAGATATTTTTTAAGGCTATTTTTAAGGTGGCTGTTTTTTAAGATTACAACACTCCGGCACTTATGCATACAAAATATACTTCTTTAACGCCTGCCGCCTTAAGGACCCGTGTACACGCATCTATAGTACTACCTGTCGTATAAATATCATCCACCAATAATACCTTATTATATTCTTTTGCCTTTTCCTCATATATAGCAAATGCATTTTCAACGTTCTTCTTTCTTGCAATCCCTACAAATTCCTTTTGCGGCTTTGTATCCTCAACTCGCACAAGGCATTTTTTATCCATAGGTATTTTCGTATATCGGGAAATTTCTTTGGCATATACATACGCCTGATTATATCCTCTCTTTATTTCCTTCTTTTTAGAAACCGGCACTGCCATTATGCAGTCAATTCCCCATTGTTCAAATAATTTTCCATAACGCTTTGCAGTCTCCCATCCATAATACGCTCCATATTCTCTTGCATTTTTATATTTAAATCTATACATGGATTCTTTTATTCCACCTGCATATTGAAAAAGACACACGCCTTTTTCATATGCATGCTTATGCTCTCTGCAGTCTTTGCACAATGTGCCGTCTTCTTTAAGACTTTTTCCACATTTTGCACATTTAGGCTCTTTCATGTAAAACACTTTACCCTTGCATTTGTCACATACAAATTTGTCCTGTCCTTTGACCACTTCCCCACATACCGGACAGGTTCTAGGGAAAAATACATTTAAAATCTTCTCCTTCATTTCCTACGTAAATCTTTTTTAATTAATTCAAATAATCTTATATTATGTATTTATGTATTTAACTCAATAAATTTCCAATAATAAACCAGGTTTTTATAAAATAAACTCTAGCAAAGCATTATAAAATTAATTAAATTTTATATTTATTTTCCTTTCTTAATATTTCTATTTTGTTTATTATTTGCATATTTACAACATTATTCCATTAACTCATACTGTTCTATTTGTCATTTTCTACAATTGCCGAATGTATAATCACCAAAAAGCGACACAGCACTTATGCCGTTCTATTTGTCATTCTCTACAGGTTCTTCCTCTGTTTCAAATGTCTGCAACTGCCATTGTAATCCTGAATACCTTTTATGCTGGTCTTCATTTTTAATCATACCTTGAAATGTATCTTCTCTTCCAACAATACATACACAACTTTTCGCTCTTGTTATTCCGGTGTACAATAGATTTCTCGTCATAAGTTGCTGATACCCTGTAACAAGAGGCATGATAACTGCCGGATATTCACTACCCTGAGATTTATGAATAGTTATTGCATATGCAAGTTCTAATTCTTCCGCTTCCTTAAATGTATATGTCACCATTTTATTTTCATCAAATTCAACTTCTAAAATCTGTGAATCGTTATTCATATTTTTTATAATTCCCAAATCTCCATTAAATACACCTTTTCCTGAATCGATACAGGCTCCATTAGGCAATCTGACTTCCCATTCAATTTGATAATTGTTTTTTATCTGCATTACCTTGTCGCCTTCTCTAAATATATATTTACCAAATTCATGTTCTTTTTTATATTTGTCCGGCTTATTAATATATTTTTGCAATTCAACATTCATATTCTCAACACCAAGAATTCCACTCTTCATAGGTGTAAGAACCTGTATTTCCTGTGGTGTTGATTTTACATAGTCAGGAAGTTTTGTCATTATAAGACCTATTGTTGCGTTCAAAGCCTCCTGAGGTGTATTTCTTCTTATATAAAGGAAATCTTTCGTGCTATTGTCTAGTTCAACTGCTTTTCCTTCATTTATTTTATGGGCATTTGTTACTATTCCGCTTTCACCCGCCTGTCTGAAAATCTTATTAAGTGTTACCACTTTAAATTTTCCGGAATCAATGATATCTTTTAATACATTTCCCGGTCCGACACTTGCAAGCTGGTTAATATCCCCTACAAGAACAAGTCTTGTTCCATGAGCTACAGCCTTAAGCAAAGAATGCATAAGGAAAATATCAACCATCGACATTTCATCTATTATAATTACATCTGCTTCTATTGGATTTGTTTCATTTCTTTCAAACTTAGCGTCCATATCCAATGAATCATCTGTTCCGGTACTTCCGTTTATTTCAAGCAGCCTGTGTATTGTCTGTGCCTGGCAACCTGTAGTTTCAGTCATTCGTTTTGCTGCTCTTCCTGTAGGTGCCGCAAGGCGGATTTCCAAATTATCACTTTCAAACATTTGAATAATCGCATTAATTGTAGTAGTTTTTCCCGTTCCCGGTCCACCTGTTAAAATTACCACTCCATTGCTTTGCGTAGCCATAACCGCTTCTTTTTGCAAATCATCAAGTACAATATTATTTTTTCTCTGGATGGTATCTAATTTTACACTTTCCACAAATTCATCCGCCGGCATTGATAAATCCAAATCAAGAAGCATTCCTGCCACATTCATTTCCGTGTAATAATATGTAGACAAAAATACAGCCTGTACTTCATTGATTTCTTTAACAATAAGTTTCTTTTCCATTACAAGGTCAATAAAATAGTTATCTAACAAATCCATATTATATGTACCATCAGCATTCTGATATTGATCTCTTAATCCAAGCAAACTAATGGTTGCCTGAATTAGATTTTCTTTTGGCAAATATGTATGCCCTGACTCTGATGCTTTAGAAAGTGCATATACCATTCCACTTTTAACTCGAATAGAAGCATTAACTTCCACTCCTGCCCTCTTAGCTATTTCATCAGCTGTTGTAAATCCTATTCCTCGTATTTCATCAGCAATGCGGTATGGATTTTTCTTTATAATCTGATAAATTTCTTCGCCATAATAATTATAAATTTTAAGACTCATCGCCGACGAAATACCGTATTTTTGCAAAAATATCATTGCGTCTCTTATATCTTTTTTTGCCTGAATCTGGCTTGCAATATCCATGGCTTTCTTATAACTTATTCCTCTGACTTCTTCTAATCTTTCAGGCTCTTCATCAACTATTCTAAATGTATCTTCTTTAAACTTGTCTACGATTCTGTCCGCAAGAGCAAGACCTAACCCCTTAATTGCTCCTGACCCTAAATATTTTCTAATTGAATATTCGTCATTTGCCGGAATTGTTTTATACGATTTCATTTTTATCTGTTCACCAAAAACAGGATGAAATACTTCCTCGCCTTCTACTTCGATATATTCCCCTTCACCAATATATCCAAATACTCCGGTTACTTTTACATCTTTTTTTCCCACAGACATAGTTAAAACAGTATAGCCATTTTCTTCATTTCTAAATGTAATTATTTCTACATATCCGGTAATAGTTTTCATCGACATATCTTTTCCTTTTAATTTAAAAGGCTGCCTTTTCCAGACAGCCTTATTATCTATTATTTTTCCTGGTTCATTTCATCCATAACTTCTAAGTATCTTCCTGTACCAATAGCGACCGCAGTCATCGGATCTTCAGCTGTCATTGTATTGATTCCCGTCTTAGATTCAATCAATTCTTCTAATCCGTCTAACAGACAACCACCACCTGTAAGAACAATTCCTCTTACCGCAATATCTGCTGAGAGTTCAGGAGGTGTATTTTCAAGCACTCCATGAATAGCTTCAACAATCTGTGTTGTCGCTTCTCTTAAAGCTTCTTCAACTTCTTCTGATGTAACCTCTATAATCTTAGGAAGACCTGTAACAAGGTTTCTACCTCTTACTTCCATCTTCTTAACTTCTGTTTTCTTAAAACATGTACCTATTCCGATTTTAATTTCTTCAGCAGTTCTTTCTCCTACTAAAAGATTGTGCTTTTTTCTCATATATCTGACTATCGCATCATCAAAATCATCTCCCGCAACCTTTACAGAAGTACTTTCAACAGTAGCACCTAAAGAAATAACTGCTATATCTGTTGTTCCACCACCTATGTCAACCACCATATTTCCACATGGTTTTGAAATATCTATTCCTGCACCAATAGCAGCTGCTAACGGTTCTTCCACTATAAATACTTCTCTTGCCCCTGCCTGGAATGATGCATCCTCTACAGCTTTAGTTTCAACTTCTGTTGCTCCACTAGGAACGCAAATGCTAATTCTTGGTTTCTTATAAGAACGTTTTCCTACAGCTTTCTGAATAAAATACTTTATCATCTGTTCAGTAACTGAATAATTAGAAATCACTCCCTGTCTAAGAGGTCTTACCGCAACAATATTTCCAGGTGTTCTTCCTATCATTAATCTTGCTTCTTCTCCGATTGCTCTTATAGTATCCGTATCTCTATCTATAGCAACAACTGATGGTTCTTTTAAAACCACACCTTTTCCTTTTATATATACTAAGATACTTGCTGTACCTAAATCTATTCCAATGTCTGTATCAAACATATCTTTCTCCTTTTAAAATTGGATATTTATGACAGATTAAAAGTTGTTGTAAAAAATAAACGCATTATACATCTTTCAATCCCGTATTAATCACGATTTCCCGCACAAATATTATATACAATTTTATACAAAAATTAAAGTATGTTTTATTTTTTTTGCATTTAAAAATTTATTTACATCGCGTTCATATTTCGTTCATATATGTACCGTAACATAATAGAGTACTACTTAGGTAGTGCAGCATAGTTTGTATACGTCATACCCTATAATGACGTATTTTTAAGTTTTTCATACTCAACCTGGTGGGTGAAATTCCCGCCAGGTCCCCCGAAATTAACACCACATCGTAAGATGTGGTTTTTTTATTGTCATAATAAAATAAAAGCCATAACTAAATGGCTTTTATTTCTTCACACATGATTATGTGCGTATTTTTCTTTTGTTGCAAGTCCACCTCTAATATGACGTTCCGACTTATTTACATCAAGAACTTTCCTAACCTGCTTTGCCAATCCGGGATTTAACCTGCCTAACCGTTCTGTACAGTCTTTATGTACCGTGCTTTTACTTACACCAAATGTCTTTGCTGCCTGTCTTACAGTAGCATTGCATTCAATAATGTAATTTGCTATTTCAATCGTTCTTTCTTCAATATATTCTTTCACTTCTCGCCTTTTGCATTTTTCTTTTTTATAATTTATGCAAAAGGCGAAATTAATATGTTGAATTTTTATCAATCGAATAAATTTGTAATTTTCAAATATATTTTCTTGTTTTACTTTTTTCAAAATCGACTCTGCGATTTTTCATAATATATTTTTTTCAAATTTACGATTATTTAAATATTTTTCCAAATATCGTTCTTACCAGCGGGCCGGCAGCAAATAATTGCCAGAAAAATGCCATAGGAAAATTTATTATAGTTGTCTGAATCCACACTGCTATAAGTTGTGGACCAAAAGCATTTTTAAACAAAACTACAGCCACAAAACTCATCATCGGACACATAAGCCAGATTGATAATACTGATATTGCCAAAATAACAAATATTGGCTTATCTTCTTTTGGATTTACCAGTCTGAAAGCTACTTTTTTTGCTATTGGTCCGGCTATAAATGTATCAAGTAAAAATGCTGCTATACACATTATCGGCAGTTCACTAAGTGCTGCTAAAAATACAAAATTCTTCATTCCACCTACATCCATTGCTATGTTATAACATACCATTGCATAAACCATTACTATGACCATCATTATTGTGTAAATCGTTTCTTCTTTTCTGTTCTTTGGCATAAGAACCTCCTTTTGTCTCTTTTTAACTTTCATTGTATACTCGCTTCATTTCACTGATGCGGCATTCGCCTTAACTTCGTCCACGCACAGTTCAATTTCGCTTCGCTTCATTTCACTGATGCGGCATTCGCCGCATCACATAAAAAACAAATATTTCTTTTTGAAAGCAAGCTTTCACAGAAATATTTGTTTTTTATGGTACGTGGCCTCATTGCTAACGCACAAAAAAGCACGGTGCAGTAAACTTTCGTTCTACTGTACCGTGCTTTTCTTCACTAACATATACAACTACCATTAATTGCGAGTAGTCTATCATAAAACATACAATTTATACAAGTATTTTTTATAATTTATCTATTTCGCACATAATTTAGTTATTATTATACAAAAATATATTTAAATTTCCATACATACTTCGTATAACCATTCCTGTTCCTCAATATTAAGATATGGAGAAATCTTTTTATAAACAAGTTTATGATACTGTCTTAAAAGGCGTATTTCATAGTCAGACATTATATTTACATCTATAGCGTCTACATCAAATGGAACTAATGTAAGTGTATCAAATCCCAAAAACTGTCCGTATTCAGTCACCTGTTTTTCAACACAAAGCAAAAGATTTTCGAGCCTTATTCCATATTGTCCTTCCAAATAAACGCCGGGTTCATCTGAAGTAATCATTCCCGGTTTAAATTCTGCATTTTCTTCAACATTTTCTCTTAACATATATCTAAATGCATTCGGTTGCTCATGAACATTAAGAAGATAACCGACACCGTGACCTGTACCGTGTCTATAATCATATCCGATTTCCCACAGTGGTTGTCTTGCAACATAATCAAGTGATACTCCTGTACATCCTGATAAGAATTTTGCATTTGCAAGCTTCAAATTTCCTCTAAGAACAGCTGTATACATCTTCTTCTGCTCTGTAGATATATTTCCGAGGGCTATTGTTCTTGTTATATCTGTAGTTCCTTCTACATAATGTCCGCCTGAATCAATTAAAACAAAATTATCTGCTTTAACTTCATAATCTGTTTCTTTAGTTGCGCTGTAATGAACTATTGCGCCATGGTCTGCATATCCTACTATAGTTTCAAAACTTGGTGCCAAATATGTTTTCCATGATTTTCTAAATTCTTCTAATTTATTTGCAATAGATATTTCTGTCATTTTTTCTTTGCTTACATTATGTTTTAACCAATAAATAAATCTGGTCACTGCAACGCCATCCATTATATGAGCATTAATCATATTTTCAATTTCCACATTATTTTTGATTGCTTTCAAATGCAATGCAGGTGAAAATTTATCTATAATCTTTACTTCTGGTTTTATGGAACGTAAAATACTATAATTTGTTGTTGTTTTATCTAACCATAATGTTGTATATTCAGGAATAACTTTTACATAATCATATATTTCATCATATTCTTTAATTTTAACCCCTTCTTCCGAAAGACGGTATATTGTTTTTTCATCAAATGATTTTGTATTTGCAAATAACATACTATCATATTTTGTAATTACCATATACGAAAAGCATACCGGATTATACTCAATATCATCACCTCTGATATTTGTAACCCATGCAATTTCATCTAACGATGTCAAAAGTAATGTGTCCGCTTTTTCCTCTTCCATTCTTTTTCTTATATTAGCTACTTTTTCAGGATAAGAAACTCCTGCATATCTATCCATTAATCTCCATATAGGTTTAAATTCTATAGCAGGTCTGTCACTCCATATTTCTCCAACCAAATCCACGTCACTCTTTATTTTCATTTTTGAAATTTCAGCTAATTTTTCTGCCTGTCTTGCATTAGTTGTCTGTCCGTCAAATCCTATTACACTGCCCTCAATAAGGTTCTTCTTTAAATATTCTTCTACAGAAGGCACCCCTTCTTCTCCGGCTTTCATAAGTTTAATTTCACTATCTTGAAGTTGTTCTGCTGCCTGAATAAAGTATCTTCCATCAGTCCATAATAGTGCCTCATACATTGTAACTACCAATGTTCCTGCTGAGCCTGTAAATCCTGACATATATTCTCTCGTTTTAAAATGGTCACTCAAGTATTCTGAACCATGCTCATCACTTGTCGGAATTACATAAGCATTAATTTTATTTTGTTCCATTAAATTTCTAAGGGCTGAAATTCTTTCATTAATCATAATCTTACCACCTTTAAAATATGTTATTTGTAAAACAAAATGAATCTCTATTTTTCAAATAAATTTAATTATTTTCAAAGCAAGTTGAATCTGTTTCATAGCAGACTATTCATCTTTTTTCCCATATTTTTCATTATAATTATCCAAACATTGATATATTATTTTAGCAGCCTCAACAGGTCCGCCAAACTCCTTAACAGCAGTCTGTTTTCCCTCTAAATCCTTATATACATTAAAGAAGTGCTTTATTTCCGCAAATATATGTTCTGGTAATTGTTGTATATCCACATATCCGTTATATGTTGGGTCGCCATATGGAATTGCAATTATCTTTTCGTCATTATCCCCATTATCAGTCATATACATAACACCTATCGGATAACATCTTACAAGTGACATCGGTTCTATTTCTTCTGAACATAATACCAACACATCAAGCGGATCTTTATCATCTCCAAGTGTTCGTGGAATAAATCCATAATTAGCAGGATAATGAACTGATGAATACAGGATACGGTCTAATATAATCAAACCTGTTTCCTTATCTAATTCATATTTTTTCTTGCTTCCTTTGCTAATTTCAATAGTTGCAATAAAATCTGATGGCTGAATTCTTTTTGGATTAATATCATGCCAAATATTCATATTTACACCTCACCCTTCTGTACATTTTGTACTACTTAACATATCTTTTTCAAAATATGACATCTCCGTTGTTACTAACTGTATTGTTATACAGAATCAAATATCATAAGAAAATTATACAATCATTTATTTTACAATTCTATATAATGTTAAATTTTATTTTGCACTATATATAGTGAAAGCTAACTTTTCGTTTATTTCAAGGCAAAAATTTCTTTTTTTGTTATGCTAATCAAATTATGTATAATCACTATATATTTTATTTTTAAAATAAAATATTTTTCTATCTTCAATCATTTTTTACAGATAATTTATACTTTTCCAATTACCTCCGTAATTTATTATTTAATTTAATTTACATTTAATTAGTTTTGTACCATGGCAGATGTGTCCTTGCTTATATGGTACACTTTTATTTGAAAAATTTACGGAACACTCTAAACTAACTCCGGAGTTAAAACTCCACTCAAACACTATTGCAAATATTACTTATATAAACACTTTTAATAACAAAATACAGAATAAAGAATCATTAAGAGCATTAAAAAGAGACTTAAAATATCCGGCAAATTTGTCTTTTGCAAGTCATCCGTATTTTTCAAGTCTCTTTTATACATACTTTAATTCTTTGAACCAATAAAACTTTTCAAGTTTCTTTATACTTTTATGCACATTATTGTTTTCCATTTAACAATGCTTTTTAAATCGAAAAACTATCCTACTGTTCACTAATATCTTTGATTTTTTCTTCATCCCAGAATTCAAATCCTTCAGATTCAAGAACCTTTGTAGCTACATTTACATTTTTTGTCTTAATAACTGCTGCTGCGTTGATTCCACTTGAAAATGCATACATATATTCTACATTTACATTAGCATCCGCAAGAACCTTTAAAGTCTTTGCAAGTGAACCTGCTTTATGAGGAACACTTACACAAAGTACCTCTGTTAGTTTTGCAGAAAAATCTGCATTCTTTAAAATTTCTCTAGCCTTTTCAGATTCCGGAACAATCATTCTTAATATTCCGAAATCAGCTGATTCCGCTAAGGCTGCTACAATAATGTTAACATCATTGTCTGCCAAAGTCTTTAATACATCATTTAAATGTCCTTCTTTATTTTCAAGGAACACTGTCAACTGTTTTAGTGCCATAAAACTACCTCCTATAAATTACGATTTCGATTAAGATTATTTATAATAAAAACTTATTATTATAAATATCCGTTATCTCCTGCTATTACAAATTACGATTATCAATTACTCGTACTGCTTTACCTTCACTTCTCTGAATTGTCTTAGGTTCTACTAATTTAATTTCAGCAGATATACCTAAAGCCTGTTTTAATTTAGCTCCAACCTTCTTCTTCAAATCATTTAACTTGCTAATTTCATCTGAGAAGAGATTCTCATTTACTTCAACCATTACTGTTAGTTTATCTGTATTATTTTCACGGTCTACAATCATCATATAATGGTTAGAAATATCTCCACCCATTGATAATAGTGCTGTTTCAACCTGTGTTGGGAATACATTTACACCACGAATAACCTTCATGTCATCTGTACGTCCTTTGAATTTAGAAATTCTAGGTGTTGTTCTTCCACATTCACATGTAGAATGGTCAATGCTTGTTAAATCTTTAGTTCTATATCTAAGTAACGGCATACCTTCCTTTACTAAAGTAGTAAATACAAGTTCACCTAAATTATTGTCTCCTACCGATTCATTTGTAACAGGATCAAGTACTTCCGGATAGAAGAAGTCATGGTTAATATGTAATCCATTGTGTTGTTTACAATCCATTGCAACACCCGGTCCTGTAATTTCACATAATCCGTAAATATCAAAACATTCAATATGTAAAATGTCTTCAATTTTCTTTTTCATTTCTTCTGTCCAAGGCTCTGCTCCATGAATTCCGACTTTTAATTTCATATCATCAACCTTGTCCATCTCTGCAATTGTTTCTGCAAGATATAAAGCATATGATGGTGTACATGCAAGAGCTGTTGCGCCAAAATCTTCCATACACATAATCTGTCTCTGTGTATTTCCTGCAGACATAGGAACCGTCATAGCACCAATTCTTCTTGCACCAAAATCAATTCCAAGTCCACCTGTAAACAAACCATAACCATAGCATACATGAATTACATCTTCCTTTGTAAGTCCTGCCATTGTCATACATCTTCCTATACATTCTGCCCATACATCAATGTCCTTCTGTGTATATGGCACTATAGTAAGCTTACCTGTTGTTCCTGAAGTTCCCTGTACACGTACAATTTCTGACTGCGGTACTGCTCTAAGTCCGAATGGATAATTATTTCTCAAATCTTCCTTTGTGGTAAATGGAAGTTTAACAATATCTTCAATTCCTTTAATATCACCGGGTTCTACACCTAATTCTTTCATCTTCTTTGTGTAGAATGGTACATTGTTATAAACTCTGTTTACTAAATCAACAAGTCTCTCTCCCTGAAGTGCTGCCATCTCGTCCCGGCTCATACACTCATGCTTTGAGTCTAAAATCATTTCCTTTACGCTCATTATGTTATCTCCTTATGTAATAAATTTTAGCAGTATTTACGCTAACACTTTAAACTGATAAACTCTATTATACTAAAAACAATTGACTATAACAATGTAAAACTTGTTAATCTGCATAATTTCGTTACTTTTTTTGCAAATTTATTGGTGTGTTTGAACGTTATTTACAATCACAATTCCTACACATACAAACATCAGTGCTACAATAACCTGTCCACCTATCTGGCTGCTTTCTCCCGGTAAAAATAAAGCTGAAAGAATAACTCCAAAAACAGGATTCATAAATTTGTATACAGAAACTTTTGATACCGTATTAAATTTTAATAATATACTCCATATTGTATATGCTGTCGCCGAAATAAATGCCATGTAAATAATCATTATAACAACATTAGGAGTTGAAATAACTACATTTCCGCCAAGCAGTTTGCCAATCACAGCCAAAATTACTCCACCTGAAAAAAACTGATATCCACTAAGCATTACAACATCAGCGTCATTTGAAAATTTCTTAATAAATGAAGATGAAAATGCGGACGAAATCGCTGCAAGAAATATAAATCCTTCTCCCATAAATGACCATTGTCCGCCACCGTTTATTCCTGTTATATTTACAATTAAAACTCCTGCAAATCCAATCAACGTACCTATTATCTTAGTTGCATTCAATTTTTCCTGATGAAAAATAAAAGCCGCTACCACAATTGCTAAAAATACACCTGAACCTGTAATAATAGAACTACGTACTCCTGTCGTATGCGCCATTCCTATATAAAAGAACAGGTACTGTCCTGATGTCTGGAATATACTGAGCGTAAAAATGTATCCTGGTTTCTTTGGAAGAATTACTTTTCTTCGTATTATGCTGTTAGTTACAATTACTAAAATACCGGCTAATGCAAATCTTATACCCGCAAATAATATTTGTGAGGCATATTCTCCTGATTTAATATCAAGCATTCTGTAGCCTGTTTTTATACATGGAAATGCACTGCCCCAAAGGAAACAGCACACCATTGCAAGAAGACATACCACCCATGTTTTCTTGAGTAATTTATCTTTAGATTTATTCTTTGTGATTGTATTTCGATCTTCATCATTTAATTTTATAGCATTTTCATTGTCATCATCCAAAATAGTATCACGTCTTTTCTCCATACTATTCAATTCTCTATTTACACTCATATTATTTTCCTACTTCCATTATTGTGCACACAATAGTATCTTTGTGTTTATTTAAATATGTGTAAAGCGCCCTTTTCATTTTTATATTATTATTTTCATCCATTATTGAATAAATTTTCTGATATGTATTATTATTTTCAAGTTGTTCTTTTACATAATCAAGATTCAATTCTTTAGCTGTTTGTTCAGGATTTTCATCCATACAATAAGTTTTTATATAGTTTTCAACACCCAATTTAAATCCTACTTTATTTTGTTCCTCTACAACTTTTGATATGCCTTCTTTATAAACTACAGGTTCACCTGTAAATGCATTAATTGTAAATATTTCCTCATACTCATTTGCCGCCAAAGTATTTACTATATCTACTGCGATTCTTACTTTTTTCTGGCGTTCCATATCCTCATTTACATCAGCTATAATTGCTAATGTCTTCATTTTATTTCCATCTATGTCATACTCTGAAACAACCGTTATTTTGCTCCAGCTATAAGTATCATCAATAAGTTTAAGTCTTACAATGCATTCCATTTTACCTGGTGTCAAAATACAATTTGATACAAATTTTTTCATTTTTTCTACATCATCCGGATGAGTGTAGCCAATAATCGATTTTTTCTTAAAAATACGGTCCTGATTGCCCTCACTCATTTTATATTTCTTATATGACTCTGTCGAATAAAATGTATTATTATAATAATCCCATTCTATTATTGCTAAATCCGTCTGCTCAATTACTTTCTGAAATCTATCTTTTTCAATCTCAATCTGCCGGCTTATCTCTATACTTTTAGTAATATTTGTGGCTACAGATACGATTATATATTCTCCTTCATTGCAAATAGCTGCAAATCTTTTTCTTACCCATATCACCTTTCCATCATACCTTTCAAACTGATATATGATTTCCTGAGTCTCACCTGTAAGCATCGATTTTTCAACACATTTTTCATATTTAACCACCTTATTTTCAGGCTTTATTCTCTTTTTAATATCAGCTTCTTTATATTCATATCCATCCCTGTCCTCACCTATATTTTCGTAGAACATATCATTTGCAAATATAAGTTCTTCTTTCCCTTCTTTATACAACACAATTACCAGACTACTCCTTATAGCACTATCAATAATACATTGACTCAATCTTGCATAAACCGATTCTCTGTCCCATGATAATCCACCAAGTAAATCTTTTATTACTTCAAATGCTCCTTCCATTTAATCCTCCCAATATTTTTCAGTCATTTCTTATTACTATCCATCAGTATTTATACTGATTACTAAGTTTTTCTATCATATTTTTCATACCATCTACAACTTCCTGCGGTCCAAGTATCTTAACCTTATCTTCAAATCCCGCTACCCAGCTGTAAAACATTGAACTTACAGACACATCCACATTAATTGTAAATTTATCATCTTTCTTTGGAATTATCATTACATCTGTACCAAATCTGTCTACCACTACTCCTACTAAACTGTTATCAAATTCCATCTGTACATTCTTAATATTTCCGGTAAACATTCCAAATGTCTGCTTTGTATATTTTGCAGCATCAAATTTTTCAAATTCTTTTTTGCCGTCTCTTTCTTTATTTAAAATTTTAATATCCTTCATTTTGTCCACACGATAATGTCTTATACTCTGTTTTGCTGAATCAAATGCTACCATATAGTAATTTTCATCATCCCAAGACAAAGCCCACGGACTTATATCCGTTTTATTTCCGTCATTTCTTATAACAAGTTCTTTTTTTGTGTTCCACATATAATAATCAAATGCAATCTGTTTATTTTCATATATTGCATCATGAATGGCGTCTATATTGTAGTAACCACTTTTTGAAATAGCTTTCACACGATTTGCCACATAAACCTGACGTTGCAGTTTCTTAGCTTCATATTTACTTGTAAATCCTTCTAATTTCTTAATAAGCTCTTCACTATCTTTTTTTGATATGAATTTTGACGCCTGCACTACATCTACTAACATTTTTAATTCAGAAACATCAAATTTTCTTGTTACTGTTTTATATACTGTTTCCCTATTTAATTTTTCAGTTACTATTTCATATCCTACAGTTCCAAGTTGTTCTATATCGTCGTATATTGATTTTCGTTCAGCTTTGATGCCATTATCATCTAGCTTCTTTATTATCTCACTCATGGTTATTCCATGTTCTTCATCCGTATATTCATCAAAAATCTGTATAAGATATAACAGTTTTAACTTCTGTTTGCTATTTCTCATATTCTCCTGCCCTTTCACAAAATTTATCAATCATTAAAAAAAACTGCCGCACCAAGACCTTGAAATAAATAAAAATATCGTAGTTTTGTCATATCATTAACACTCAAATGATTTTACTTAACTAAATATATATTCCAACGTCTTAATGTAACAGTTTCATATTAAAAGCTTCGTATATTATCTTTTTCTTCTTCTCCGGTATTTTCGATTTTCTTAATTACAACAAAATAACTTACATTGTCATTAACTTTCACTTCCACTCTGTCTCCAACTTTATGTCCCATAAGTGCTCTTCCGATAGGCGATTCATTACTGATTCGTCCACTCATGGAATCACCTCTCATTGTACTTACTATTTTGTAAGTAAGGACTTCATCATCTTCTTCAAAATAAATGTCCACAGTTTTATTCAAACCTACTTCATCTTCTTTAGAATCATCTGAAATAATAGTTGCAGTTTTAAGAAGTTTCTCTAAATATCGAATTCTGCTTTCATTTTTATTTTTAAATTGTTTTGCTGCCTTATATTCAAAATTCTCGCTCAAATCTCCCTGTGCCCTCGCAACCTTAACATCTTCAAGCGCTTCCTTTCGAACTACGATTTTTCTATGTTCTATTTCTTCTTTTATTTTTTCAATATCACTTTGTGTTAACTGCATAACTCTACCTTCTATCTGTCCTCAACTTCTATATAATCATTAAAAGCACAGTTGCTTACATAAGCAGGTCTCATAATCTTATCAGCATTAATTATTTCTTCGATACGATGTGCACTCCATCCTACAATTCTTGCGATTGCAAATATTGGTGTATATAATTCTTTAGGAATATCCAACATGCTATATACAAGTCCGCTGTAGAAATCGACATTTGCACTAACTCCCTTATAAATATGACGTTCCTCGCCAATTACTTCAGGTGCTAATCTTTCAATCATACTATATAACTTAAAGTCTTTCTGTCTATGCTTTTCTTCTGCAAGCTGTTCAACAAATCTTTTAAACACTTCTGCTCTAGGATCAGAAACAGAATAAACCGCATGACCCATTCCATATATAAGACCTTTTTTGTCAAATGCTTCTTTATTTAATATTTTTCTTAAATACTCTTTAATCTCATGTTCGTCATCATAATGTTTGCAATTATGCTTAATATCCTGGAACATATCAACAACCTTTACATTTGCACCACCATGTCTTGGTCCCTTCAAAGAACAAAGAGCTGCTGCAATTGTTGCGTATGTATCTGAACCTGATGAAGTAACAACTCTCGTTGTGAAAGTCGAGTTATTTCCACCGCCATGTTCCATATGTAAAACTAAAGCTAAATCAAGAACCTTAGCCTCTAAATGTGTATATTTCTTATCAGGTCTAAGCATTCTTAAAAGATTTTCTGCTGTAGAAAGTCCCGGAAGCGGTCTGTGAATGTACATACTCTTTCCACAATGATAGTGATTATATGCATGATATCCATACACAGCCATCATCGGAAATGTACTAATAAGTTTGACGCTCTGCTGAATTACATTTTCCACTGATGTATCGGATGCATTCTTATCATAAGATGCTAATGTAAGTATACTCTTTGTCAAAGAATTCATAATATCAGCACTTGGTGCTTTCATAATTACATCCCTTACAAAGTTTGTAGGTAATTTTCTTTGTGCTGAAAGCATTTTGCTAAAATCTTCTATTTCATCTTTTTTAGGTAATTTACCAAAAAGCAATAAATAAGCTGTCTCTTCAAATCCGAATCTGTCTTCTGAAATAAATCCGTTTACAAGGTCCTTTATATTATAACCTCTATAAAATAATCTACCTGGGCATGGAACTGATTTTCCATCAATTATCTGTGTAGATTCAACACGTGAAATATTTGTAATTCCTGTAAGAACACCTTTTCCATTTATATCTCTAAGGCCTCTTTTTACACCGTATTCTGCAAATAAATTCTGCTCAACTGTATCATTTTCCCCACACATTTTTGCGTACTTATCTGTAAGTGCTTTCATGTCTTCTTTGTTTAATGTCATATATTGTACACTCCTTTTCTTACTAACTTTCTAACTACTTCAAATCTCGCCTTTCATATATTCTTTAATATACTAATTTAACTGCATTGTGGATGACTCTGAATTTCATGTTCTTTCTGCCATCCTCTTTTTCTCCATCCAGTGACCAGTCAATATCACTACTGTCTGAAATTTTAAGTTTTGAAACTTTTAATAATCTGATATGTTTATCATATATCTGATTTGTAAGTTCATTTATAATTATTCCAAGTTCGATTAAATCCTTCGGATATTTAATTAGCAATAACTCAAATAATCCATCTGCAAAATCAACTTTTCCTTCATCAATTGTCATTACACCGCCAATTGATGTGGCATTACAAATAGCCACAAATATGTATTCGCCTTCGATTACTTCATCTTCATTTTCAATCTTTAATTTCATTCGCTTAACCTGAGTTAAATCCTTAACTCCCTCTAAAACGTAAGCAAAATGTCCAAGCAGATTTTTAATATTCTGTGGTGCTGAATATGAGGCTTTTGTAAATATTCCTGCCGATGCCGTATAGACAAAATATCTGTCATTAAATTTTCCAATATCTATATATTTTGCTTTATGAGTCATCATATGCTTTGCTGCCTCAACAGGGTCTGATGGCAAATTAAGACTGTTTGCAAAATCATTTGTTGAACCCGCCGGTATATATCCTAACGGTTTTTTAAGTCTGGCTGAACGCATTCCCGCCATAACTTCGTTTAATGTACCATCTCCACCCATGCAGGCAATCATATCAACCTGACTACCGAGAGCTTTCACAATCTCTGTAGCATGCTTTTCTCTTCTTGTAAATTTTATTAACACTTCATAACCATAGTCATTAAAAATATTAATAACATCTACCAGTATATCTTCTCTCTTCTTCTGACCTGCCTTAGGATTTACTATAAATAATAACTTCTTATATTGTTCTACAATTTCTTTCTTTTCTTCAGTAACAGTCGTTTCTTTTATATCATCCATAACCATCCTCCTGAAAAACTTCTAAATTCTATATATTTTTTGCCATGCTGTAATCATATCTGATTTTCTTAATCTGTTCATAACAAAAATCTGCTATCTAATAATTTCCAATAATAAACACCATGTCTATTATTATAAAATTAATAATTTAACAATTTATGAATATTTTGTAAAACCACCGTATTTTGTAAAATTTAAGTAAAATTCTTCAACGCTGTATTTCGATTTACTAAATTGTGGCATTAATAAACTTTATACAAATCCTTTATACTTTGACTATTGTACTTTATCTAATTTGACCTTTTCCGTATATTTTATATTTAAATGACTGCAGTTCAGGCAGCCCTATAGGTCCTCTTGCATGAAGCTTTTGAGTTGAAATTCCAATTTCAGCTCCAAATCCAAATTCTCCACCATCTGTAAATCTTGTACTTGCATTTACATAAACAGCCGCTGAATCTACTTCATTTAAGAACTTCTCTGCTGTTTCTTTATTCTCAGTAACGATACATTCACTATGATGTGTGCTGTATTTGTAAATATGGTCAATTGCCTCATCTACATTATTTACAATCTTTACTGACATTTTATAATCAAGATATTCTGTGCCCCAGTCATCATCTGTAGCTTCTTTTATATCAGGAGCAATTGTTCTTGAATCTTTATCACCTATCAAAACAACATCCTTTGTATCAAGTCTCTGTTTAATTCTTGTAAGAGCTTCCTTTGCAATATCCTTATGTATCAAAAGACTTTCTGCAGCATTGCAAACCGATGGTCGCTGAGTTTTTGCATTAAACACTATATCTACTGCCTTATCTAAATCTGCATCTTTATCAACATAAATATGGCAGTTACCAACTCCGGTTTCTATTACAGGAACCGTTGCATTTCTAACTACTGCCTGAATAAGACCTGCACCACCTCTTGGGATTAGCACATCAACGTATTTGTTCATTGTCATTAACGCTGTAGCACTTTCTCTGCTTGTATCTTCAACTAACTGAATTACGTCTTCATTCATGCCTACGCTTTTAACCGCATCACGCATAGCTGATGTAATCATCTTATTTGAATTGATGGCTTCTTTTCCTCCACGAAGAATTACTGTATTTCCAGACTTAAGGCAAAGAGCTGCAGCATCACTTGTTACATTTGGTCTTGCCTCAAATATTACAGCTATTACTCCTAAAGGAACTGAAACCTTTTCTATTTTAAGACCATTAGGTCTTACTGTCGTATTTAAAATTTTACCAACCGGGTCAGGAAGTTTTACTATATCTTCTACGCCCTTTGCCATTCCTTTTATTCTGTCGGCATTAAGCATAAGTCTGTCAAGAATTCCATCTGACAAACCGTTTTTCTTTCCATTTTCCAAATCAATTGCATTAGCTTCTACGATTTTTTCTGTATTATCAATCAAAGCTTTAGCAATTGCAGTAAGAATTTTATTTTTTTCTTCTGTTGTGGCAACACTAAGTTTACGCTCAGCTTCTTTTGCCTTTACACCCAATTCTTCCAACATACCTTAGTCCTCCATATATTATTGATAAGTTTATGTAAGGCAAATGCTTTCCATAAACTATGTATCATTAATGATTTATTTGTAATTCATTTTTATTTAAAATTTATTTTTCATCTGGAATTTATTTCTTTTTCTTAGCAACGAAGAAAGTTCCAACCTGATGTCCTTCTAATACCTTATAAATGTTATCTGCATCAAATCCGTTAATTATAATTGTATCAATGCCGGCTTCTGTTGCAATCTGTGCTGCAATAAGTTTAGTAATCATTCCACCTGTTCCAAACTTAGAGCCTTTTCCTCCTGCTATTTCAAATAATCCTTCTGTAATTTCTTCCACCACAGGAATAATTCTTGCATCTTCATTTTCATTAGGATTATCATCATACAATCCATCTATATCTGTTAATATTAATAACGCATCTGCTTTAACTAATTTAGCAACAATGGCTGAAAGACTGTCATTATCACCGTACACAATTTCTTCTACTGCTACTGCATCGTTTTCATTAATAATCGGAATTGCTCCATATTCAAATGTCTTTTCAAATGCATTTATCAAATTGTTATGACATTCTTCATGCTCAACGTCTCTCTTTGTAATAAGGAACTGACCTGTTGCATGACCAAATTCGCCAAACATCTTGTCATACATAAACATTAATTCACATTGTCCTACAGTAGCTGCTGCCTGCTTTCCTGCTGTATCTGTCGGTCTGTCCTTTAATCCTAATTTTCCTACGCCTACACCAATCGCTCCTGAAGTTACAAGTGCCACCTCAATACCAGAATTTACAATATCCGAAATCACCGCAACTAACGCTTTCATTCTTCTGATATTTGTCTTACCTGTTGAATGAGTTAATGTTGATGTTCCCACTTTAATTACAATTCTTTTTGCGTCCTTTAACGTTGCCATTTCTCTTCTCCCATTGTTTTATGTTTCTTCATTTTTTTGCATATGTTGTTTATTTTACCACAAATTAGGGATAAATAGAAGATTTCAGGGGGTTTTCTTTATTATTTTATATATTAAAAAAAATGGCAAAGCCTCCTTCTGAGACTTTGCCACTTAGTTTTAACTCTAAATTTTAATATAAATCTGACCAAATAAGATTTCCTTCTGCATCTACATCACTATTAGCAGAATCACCAAATCCATTTATTCCACTTGTTGTTATTACGTCCTTTGTATCAAATTCTATTATTTCCATTTCAGGACTTGTGTATAATTTTCTCATTTAATGCCTCCCATTAATTACTGTTCTATAGATGTTTCTGTTCCTGCAAATGCATCTACAATTTCTTTATTTGCTACAGATAAAGATTCATAATACTTTGTATCTTTCTTTATTGCCTGAGCAACCTGCTGTACAGTTCTTACTCCACTCATATCTGAATAAATATTCTTTACTGTTCCATCTGCATATTTAACAGCAACATAAGATCTTGCAATAAAGTTTGTTGTGTAATTCTTGATGCCTACAACAGAGCCATAATATACTCCTGTCTGTTCCTTATACCAGCCACTATTCTTAATCTGTATTAAATCTTTTCCTACTGTATAAACTGAATCTGACTCAATAGTTGGATTTCCTTTTTCTGTATTTAATTCACTTGTTGTAATTAATGTGCCTTCTTCTGAAATATACTTTTCAAAATCATTTATTGCAGTTCCTGCTTTAGTTGCTGTTATTGTAGTGTGGAATCTTAATCCCGGATTTTCTGTTGAGAATCTGATTCCTGCTCCTGTAGCCATTGTAGCCTTGATATCAACTGCTTCAAATGTTACATCTTTTGTTACTGTATATTTTGAACCTGGTGCATAAAGATCTCCATCCAAATCATAACCTGTTGCGTCAGTTGGGAATGTGAATGTTCCACCTTTAACCGCTGGTGTTACTTTTTCTCCTATTGTTACATTAACTGTTGTAACTATCAAGTCAGCTTCTGTAATTTCTGACTCATGACCATCTTTAACAACACTAACTCCAAATTTATATGCTCCTGCTGCGAAATTATTATCAGATAAATAGTTTACTACATCATAATTAGCATTTGTTGATTCACCAACTAATTTATTATTTACATATATATTATAATAATCGCATTCAACTGCGCCCCAAGAATAATAGTATGGATTCGTCTCACTCACTACCAATCCAACCGGTTTAGCCGGTGCATCAGGATCAATTGCCTTAGATGGTCCAACTACTTTAATTGCAAACGGAGCTACATTACTTCCTTTAGCCCATATAATATGATATTTAGTCTCACCTACACCTGCTTCAACTAATTCCTGATTGATATATACGCAATCACTACCAATAAAGACTTTCTCATTTGTATAATAGTTTGGATTTATATATTCTTTATCGTCAAAAATTAAAGAAGTTGCATTCGTTCCTGTAGTTACAAATCCGAAAACAGCCATGGTTTTAAAATTAACTGCGTTTCCTCTATTCCAATCAGGAGTTCCGTCATTATGAAATCCCCTTAAACCATCATTACCCATATTATCTACTGATGAAGCATATACTTTAGAACCATTCTTTGAAGGTCCTTTTAATTCTATCCATTTATCCTCAGAAATTTCTTCCGGAACAATAGCTGATAATTTTTCATTATCTTCTTCCGACAAATCCTGTGTATTGTCTGGAGTAGACGGTGCCACATATCTCTTATTGACTGTTATACTTTCTTTAATGTCTTCTCCTTGTGGATTTTTTAATACGTTCCCATCACTATCTAACGCTGTAACTGTAACTGTATATGTTTCTCCTACAGTTTCTGTTGTAATTGCTGAATAATATTCAAATAAATTTGTACTTATTATTTCGCTATGCACTTCTGTACCATCTGCATTAAGTGATGTCAATTTATATTTTGCAGCATCATCAATTTTGTCCCAATCAAATCTAAAATTTGCTTGTCCTGCATTTTGTCCTTCTGTCTGATGTAAATTCAAAGTATAATTAGCAATATGTTCATATTTTTTTACTATAACACTAAAAGAAACTTCATTTCCTGCCACACTTGTAGCTTTTATTTTAAAAGTTCCCTGCTCTGAATCTCCAATATCAAAAATAGATTCATCAATAGCTATACAATCTCCGCCAAACATTGCATTACCAGTTTCATCTTTTATGTTTGCAGATACGCCTGTATCAACAAGATTAATACTTGTATCTTCTTCATCCATTTTACTAACAGACATACTTGCTGTATTTCCCCATTTTGATGGAATAGCCAAAACTCCTTTTTTATATAACGGATGTGTTGTTCCAATTCTTCCCCATCCATCATGGTCAGTTCCTGCTATTAAAAACCCACAAAACTCATGCGGTTTATTAATTAACGTTCCTATGATATCTGATGATACCCAAGCAACAGTTCCTTTTGTTGATTGTCCACTTAAACTTGTCTTAGAGCTTGTCAACTGTACCAATCCCTCATCTGCCTTTGCTGTAGTATTACTTACTGTTATTGATGTAAAAATCATTGTTAACACTAACAGCATAGAAATAAATTTTTTCAAGTTCCTTTTCATTTTGTAACTCCCTTCTTTTCTTAGACCCCTCTGGTCCCTTTATATGTTTTATATTACATAATGTATATTCTATCACCCAAATTTGGTAATAACAACCAACATACAGCATAAAACTGCTTTTATTTTTGTGCAAAAAATCAGTTTTTTAATTAATTTATTGTTATTTTATTTTTAAAAAAAGCCTTTATTTAATGGCCTTTAAGCAATTTATATATATAAAATCATTTTTTAAAAATCATTTTATTGTTATTTTTTTAACAATATTGCTTCAGAAAACTACTTATATACTTTCGACATGATTCTACTTACATAAAAAGAGCTATTGTGCAACTTTACTAGTTTTGCACAATAGCTCTTGTATAACTTTATATTAAATATTTTATACTATTTTCTAAATATATTTCAAAATATGTGTATACATCACTTTATAAACAATTTATGCTTTGTATTTTACTATCTTTCTTCTCTAAAATATGATAATCCAAGACTTGCAGGTGCCTGATTATCTTTGCTCTTGCGCATACTTGAAACAATTAAAACAAGTATTGTAATTACATACGGAATCATCTTTGCAAGGTCTGTATTTACCTTTATACCAATTATTTTTGGAAGGAACTGATATGCCCAATAGCATAATCCAAATAAATATGAACCCCATATTGCATGAACCGGACGCCATCTGATAAATATTACCAATGCTACAGATAACCATGCAAGACTTTCAATTGCTGTTCCTGATGCCGTAGCCCATGTTCCTTTGCTGTAATCTAAAATATAGTAAACACCACCAAGACCCGTAATTCCTGAGCCGATACATGTTGCAAGATATTTATATTTTGTTACGTTAATTCCTGCTGCATCTGCTGTTGCCGGATTTTCACCTACTGCTCTAAGATTTAATCCTGTTCTTGTTTTTGTTAAAAACAATGTTGCACAGATGGCAACTATTAATGCAAGATACATCATAAATCCATATGAAAATAATATATCACCAACTACGCCTAATTTATTACTTAAGAATGGTATTCTTGCTCTAAAAATCTTTGTAGCAAAATCTGCCTTTGTTGATACTGCCCCCTTTGGAATTACATATGTTCCAAAGAATTTTCCAAGGCCTACACCAAATATTGTAAGTGTTAATCCTGTTACATTCTGATTTGCATGAAGAGTTGTTGTCAGGAAACTATAAATAAGTCCACCTAATGCTGAAACTATAAATGCTGTTCCTAAAGCAACTAATATGCACATAAACGCATTTGGATTTCCAACTGATGTTTCATAAAGATAAGCTCCAACAAAGCCGAAAGCTCCTCCCATACACATAATACCCGGTGTTCCCAAATTAAGATTTCCTGCTTTTTCCGTAAGGGTTTCGCCAACAGCGCCAAATAATACTATTGAACCAAACACTACTGCAATATTAATCCATGATATTAAATTTGCCATCTGATTACGCCTCCTTACTTTCTTTTTTAGGGAAGTTTAATTTATAATTAATGAAAAATTCACTTCCAATTATGAAGAATAATACAATACCAATTACAATCTTAGAAGCATTTGCATCAAATCCTACAAACGTATCTGCGATATGAGCTGTTCCTTTTTCAAGAAATACTATAAGTAACGCAATTGCTATCATTATTGCTGTGTTAAATTTTGCAAGCCATGCTACGATAATGGCCGTAAAACCATAACCACCTGCTGTTGAATCAGATGCAATTGAATGGTCCTGACCCGATACTGTTAAAAATCCACAGATACCACATACTGCACCTGAAATAAGCATTGTTCTGATAATTACTTTCTTAACATCAATTCCTGCATATCTCGCTGTATTTTCTGATTCACCTACTACTGCTATTTCATAACCATGTTTTGTCTTCTTTAAATAAATATACATTAATACGGTTATTATCAATACAACTGTTACAATTATGCTATTTGAACTTCCATTATATTCAGGAAGGTATCCTGCTTTTGTTCCCGGATTAAGCATTCCAAGAGAAGCCTTTGAGCCTTTCCATATGTTGTAATAATAATCAACTAACTGCATTGCAACGTAATTCATCATTAAAGTAAAAAGTGTTTCATTTACATTCCATTTTGCTTTAAAAATTGCAGGTATCAATCCCCAGATTGCACCCATTACAACTGATGAAACAATCATAATTGTAAATAATAACGGTGTTGATAATGTTGAAAAATTAACCATTACTATCGCTGTTGATAAAGCACCCATTAGCACCTGACCTTCAGCGCCGATATTCCAGAATTTCATTTTAAATGCAGGTGCAAGCGCTACTGCTATACAAAGTAATTTTGCAGTAAAGAAAATTGTTCCTTTTCTATAGTACATATTGCTGAATACGCCTTCCCACATAAGACCGAATGTTTCTCCCGGTCCAATTCCCGTAAGGCTGAATACAAATATTGTAACTACTACAAGGGATAATAAAATTGCTATAAGTCTTACTGCCCACTTCTGCCATGTTGGTATTATGTCTCTTTTTGTTACTCTTACAAGAGGTTCCTTTACTTTCGTTACCTGATTTGGCTTATTACTCATTGTCGGCACCTCCATTCTGCAAATTTGTCATAAGTAATCCTACTTCTTCTTTTGTTGTTTTTCTTGCATCAAGAATTCCATTTTCTTTTCCGCCACACAAAACAAGAATTCTATCTGATAAGGCAAGCAATACATCTAAATCTTCTCCAACGTAGATTACTGCTACACCTTTCTTTTTCTGTTCATTCAATAAATCATAAATTGTATAAGATGTGTTAATATCAAGTCCACGAACTGCATATGCCGTCATTAAAACAGATGGTGCATTTGCAATTTCTCTTCCTACTAATACTTTCTGAACATTTCCACCTGACATTGTTCTTACAGGGGCATTTATGCTTGTTGTCTGAACATTTAAAGTCTGTTTAATTCTTTCAGAAAGTTTTTTAGGTTCTTTATTTGATATGAAAAATTTCTTTCCTTCATCATAACTTCTCAAAAGCATATTTTCAGGCATTCCCATTGAACCTACAAGTCCCATTCCAAGTCTGTCTTCAGGAACAAATGATAAAGCAACGCCACATTCTCTAATCTGTCTTGGTGACTTTTCCAAAAGACTTTCTTTTTCGCCCTGGTGATTAACATATGTTATCTTGCTGCCATCTTCTGTTTTTTGTAATCCTGCAATTGCTTCCAGTAATTCTTTCTGACCGCATCCTGAAATTCCGGCAATTCCTAATATTTCACCACTGTAAGCTTCAAATGATACATCGTCTAATATATTAATTCCATCCGGACTTTTACAACTTAAATGTGAAACTTCAAGTCTTACCTCTTTATTTTCCACTTCCGGTCTTTCTATGTTTAGTTCTACTTTTTCTCCCACCATCATTTCTGTAAGTGAAAGTTCTGTAGCATCCTTTGTTTCTACTGTTCCTACATAATCGCCTTTTCTTAAAATGGTAACTTTATCAGAAATCTCTAATACTTCGTTAAGTTTATGTGTAATAATAATAATTGATTTTCCATTTTCTTTCATATTACGCATTACTTTAAATAACTTTTCTGTTTCCTGTGGAGTTAATACTGCTGTAGGTTCGTCAAGTATTAAAACATTTGCACCACGATACAATACTTTTACTATTTCTAATGTCTGTTTCTGTGCAACTGACATATTATATACTTTCTGATTTGGGTCTACTTCAAATCCATATTTATCACAAATTTCTTTTATTTTATCTATTACATTTTTAAGCGGTTCTTTTTCTTTTAAACCTAATATTATGTTTTCGGCAGCTGTAAATACATCAACTAATTTAAAATGCTGATGAACCATTCCCACTCCGAGTTCCATTGCATCATGTGGCGAACGAATTGTTGCTTCTTTTCCATCTATTAATATCTTCCCGCTGTCAGGAAAATAAATACCTGAAAGCATGTTCATAAGAGTTGTTTTCCCACTTCCGTTTTCACCTAATAGAGATAAAATTTCACCGTACTCTAAGTCAATACTTACATTATCATTTGCAATAGCATGACCAAAAGTTTTAGTTATATTTTTCATCTGAACAGCATATTTTTGTTCCACTTTTGTTTCTCCTTGCATCATTAGATTTTCTTTGTAAAAATGGGACTGTCGCTTCAACGATTTATATTTAATAACCGCTAAAGCGACAGTTCCCTTTTATGTCTTATATAATTATGTCTGATTTGATTACTTATTCAATTCTGTAATTCCATCAATTCTAATCTGGAAATATGGAGCTGAACGGAATGATGATTCATCAAAGTATGTTGCACCGTTGTCATCTTTTACGATTGCTTCAACTGTATCTCCCTTGTATGTTACATCTCCTGTTGCAAAATCAATGATTGATAAATCAATCTTATTTGATGTAACAGCTCCGTTATCATCAATTTCAAGGTCTAAACCATTGTCCTCATTCTTCTTAACATTCTTTCCTGTTACTGTGAATTTAGATGTATCAAATACATGTAATGAGCCATCCTTTAACGCTGCTTCTACTTCAGCAACCTTTTCTGCTGTTCCTTCTGCACAAGAATCACCTAATTTAGTGATTGCTACTGCATCTGCATCATATCCTTCAGCCCAGTTCTGAGGAATTTCTTTTCCATCTTCATAAGCCTTGAATAATGTTGTATAGTATGCTGCCCAGTTATTTGTAGCACTTGTTAAAGCTGCTGTCTTAGCTACGTCTAACATGTCTACATTGTATCCAACTGAGAATGCTACTGTGTTACTGCTATCCTGTGCTGCCTGAACTGCACTTGGAGCACCTGTCGAATCTGCATGCTGTCCGATGATAACACATCCGTCGGCCATTAATGATTCAGCTGCTGCACCTTCACCTTCAATATCAAACCATGAATCAGTATAACTTACTTCCATTGCTACTTTATCATATACTGATTTAATTCCTAAATAAAATGCTGTATAACCTGATACAACTTCTGCGTATGGATATGCACCAACATAACCAACTTTTACATTTCCATCTGCATCATATCCTGTTGCCGGAATCTTATCTTCTTTAACGAGTTCTGCAATCTTCATACCTGCAACTACACCTGATACATAACGTGATTCGTATACCTTTGTAAATGCGTTGTAGAAATTGTCACATCCTGAAATTGCTGCATAATCACCTGTCATAGCTACAAAATCAACATCTGTATACTTCTGAGCTGCTGCATACATATAATCCTGATGTCCGTATGAATTAGAAATAATTAATTTACATCCCTGAGCTACTAACTGGTCTGCTGCCTTACTAACTTCATCTGATTCAGAAATGTTGTACTTCCATACAATATCACTGTCAGATATTCCCAATTCTTTAGCTGCTTCCTTGATTCCGTTAATATGAGCTAATGTGTAACCTTCTGTTTCATCTCCAAGAAGAATTGCGCCAATCTTCTTAGCTGAGCTCTTATCACTACCTGAACCATTGTCAACTCTTTCTGCCTTCTGACCACAACCAACAAGGGCTATTGTCATTGCGCACACAAGCACTAAACTTAATAGTTTCTTCATTTGCTTTGTTCCTCCATCATAAAAAATAATTTCTTTCTTATTAGAAAAAATACTTTTTTATTTTATCGCATACTTTTGTTATTTGTAAACAAAATTTTACTAAATTTACTTTAATTTCTTACAAAATTAAGTTTTTTCTTTACATTTCCACATCCGTGTGTCCTTTAAATCCCTCACCAAACACTTCTGTAGCGGAAGAAACTATCATAAACGCTTCCGGATCAACTTCACTTACAAGATTTCTTACCTTTGTAAGATTCTGTTTATGCATAACGCACATAATAACTTCTGTATTTTCCATATTATATGCGCCCTTTCCTTCGACCAATGTGACACCCATATTAAGTTCAACCATCATTCTTGTAGCTATTATTTTTCGCTTATTGCTTACTATATAAACTAACTTTGCTTCATCGCTTCCATATAAAACCTTGTCCAAAATATAAGTCGATATAACAATCGCAACTCCTGCATACATTGACACTTCTATATCTTTAAAATATAATGCTGCCGCTGCTAAAATAAGTCCATCAATTATCAGATACATTTCACCGGATTTAACCTGCCTGTATTTTTGACGCAAAACTTTAATTATTATATCGATACCGCCTGTCGTGGTTTCCATTCTAAGACAAAGTCCCATTCCTGCTCCCATTAAAGTTCCACCTACTAATGCAGCTAAAATCTTATCGTGTGTTACAACATATCCCATTCTCTCAAATATTTCCATAAATGCTGATGAAACTACAAGAGTGTATAATGTTGACAACGTAAATCTTGCTCCAAATTTCCATGCACCTAAAATCATTATAGGTATATTCATAATCACAATTAAAGTACCTAATGTTATTGGTATAATTCTTGTCAAAATTACTGCCGCACCTGTCAAGCCTCCGGGTGCTAAATTATTAGGATCTAAAAACATAGAAATTCCTACTGCATATATACACGCTGCAAAAGTAATGACTATATATCTTCCTATAAATTTTGCTATTTTTTTGGTTTTTTCTTTATTTTCTATTTTCACTTTTCACCACTTTTTTACAATTCAAACTCATCATCGTCATCAAGAATCATTGTTGGCACTGCACATGCCATTGAATTCATTGAACAATCTGCTGTTCCATTAACAATTTCTTTTTTCGTTGCATTCTTGTCTTCAACCTTTACATTAATATGTCCCTGTCCTTTAGCCACTCCTGCATCAAGCATTGCTACGATGTCATCAATCATCTTATCATTATCCATTTCAATTGCCTCCTATAATTTCACTTTATTATGATACCTTTATTGTATATAATTGCTTAGAATTCAATAATTACCTGAAATTAAATACTTACTAAACAATTCTTATGGCATCTTTTATCTTAAGCATTACTTATTAATAATATTTAACTTTTTTATAAGTTTTATTAATAAATTTTGTTTGCTTATCAAGTATTAGTATAACACACTATTCAAGTCTTTAGGACTCAGATAACAAATTTCAAATTAATTTTCTATATAAAAAAGATGCTTTCCAAAAATTCCGAAAAGCATCTTTTTTATTAATTTATTTAATTTTAATAGAATTCTGACCAGATATAATTTCCATTTTCATCTACCGCATCTTCATTGGCTCCTAATCCGTCTCCACCCATGCCACTTGTCGTAATGACATCTTTTGTATCAAATTCTATTATATCTATCTCAGGACTAATATATTTTTTCTTCATCTAAAACTTCCTCCACTATCAAATTATTAATTAGCGCTATTTCCTTTTGCATAAGCATCTACAATCTCTTTCTGTTCTTTAGTGTAATTATTTTGGTATTTTTCTGACTGCTGAACACTTTTAGCAACTGTTGAAGCTGATCTAATATTGTCTCCTTTTTCATTTACTGATGCAAATATTGTTTTTTCAGTATTGTCATTATATTTGATAGTAACATATCCTACACCAACAAATTCTGTATCATAATTTGACTTATTGAGTTTTACAATTGATCCACAGAAATTACCAGTTTTTCCTTCATACCAACCACTATTTACAATATCTAACTTTGTCTTAGTATCATCTTTAACAAAGTTTTCATCAATATTGGCATCGCCTAATATTTCTGTTCTTGTTATTATTGTTCCAGTTGTTACTTTTGCACTTTCAAGTACACTAAGGTCGTTATTACCAGATGTAATATTTGTCTGGAATCTTAATCCTGTTGGAGCCGAAAGTCTAACGCTTGCACCTTTTAACATTTTAACATCTAAATTGATAGTTGTTAAATCAATATCTTTATTTAATTCAATTGTTGCATCTGGAAGATATGCAATATCATTTGTTTTGTCATAATAACCCTGTTCATTATTACCACATTTATACTTAACTACATCAGTAGCTACATCTTCTCCATCAAGTGTTACTTTATATGTTGCTTCCGGTCCTTCAACCTTTAAAATAAATGTAAGTGCTGTACCACCTGTGAGTGTAATCATATGATACTGTGTTTTGCCAACTGGTGCATCCAATAATGCAGCATCAACATAAACACAGTCAGCACCACCAATATATACTTTTGTGCTTCTAGCATCTTTTGCATTGATGTATTCAACACCATCGATGATAACAGATTTTGCGTCTCCATGAACTACACCAAATACAGCCTTAGCATTCATAATATCAGAGATGTTCCACTTATTTGAAGCACCTGCTGCATAGCATCCATCCATACCACCGTTTGTAGATGTTGTAACTGTAGCATCCTTAAATACCTTTGAACCATTTGCTGTTGTTCCAGCCATCTGTGTCCATTCTGCTACTGTAGCAGGATCAATTGTATCCTGTGTTGCAGGAGCTGTTGCATCCACAGCTAGAGGTTCTTCAACTTTAATACCAAAAGTATTTGTTTTGCCATCACTCATAACAATTGTAACAACATTGATTCCTTTATTTAAGAACTCTGTTGAAACTTCTGTACAGTCTCCCTGACAATTAAGTGCTGTTGATGGATTAGCATATTCTGTTCCATTAATCCAAACGCTTTTTACATCTCTCTGCTGGAATGTAAATGAAGCTGCATCATCTGAAAGGATACAAGCTGTACGTTCATTGTGATATGCTGCTGCACTATGTGGTGCATAAATACCATACCATACTGCCTGGCTTAATGTATGATCTGAGTTGATAAAGTATCTATTATCAACTGATCCTGCTTTTGTTGAAAGTTCTGCCCATGTTGCATTGCTAAAGTCAGCTTTTGTGTGTTCTTCAGGCGCTTTATCAGGCTCTGTCGGTTCCGTTGTTGTTTCCGGTTCCTGATATGCTGTTGTTGTGTTATTTGTAATTGCAATCTCCTCACCATTAGCATCAATAGCTTTTACAACGAGATTGTATGTAACACCCTGTTTAATTGTAACATTTGTCCAATCTGTTGTTGAACTGTCACTAGTCTTCATTAATTCATTTGTATCTGCATTGTACACTTCATATTTTGCTGCGCCACTAATAAGAGACCATTTTAAGTATGCAATACCTGTTTCATAACGTTCAACTTTTAAATTTAAGTTTGTGTTAACTACTTTTTCAGTTGTTACTGCATTTGAAGTACCACTTGCCACTACATTTCCTTCAGCATCTAAATACTGAACTGTAAGAACATATGTACCACCATTTGATACATCTATTGAATTGTCATTAGACTTTGCAACAGTATCTAATGCAGTTCTCTTTTCTGTTGGATTTGCCTGTGTCCAGCACCATCCATTTGCAGCTTTTGCCCAATGAGCACTGTCTAACTGAATGTTATCCGCCTCGTTGATAAAGTATGCAAGTGTTGCGAACTCAACGTCAGGCTGTGACCACTTTGCATTAATCATGTTATTTTCTACTGAAGCGGTAACCTCTATATTTGGTGTTTCCTCCTCTTCCGCTTTTGCTGTCGTATTATAAACAGTGATTGATGTAACAATCATTGCTAATGTCAATACAACTGATAATATTTTTTTTAAAGTTTTGTTCATTACACTTTCCTCCTATTTTTGAACTAATATTAGTATAACACTGGCATTTTTCACAAACAATACCATCAACAAATGAAACTTTTTTTATTTTTTATCAAAATAATTCGTTCATTTTTCTCTTAAAGCCTTTATTTTCACACATTTGATTATGATAAAAATGTTTTTATTTGTTTTTATCGCACAAAAATATTTATGATTATATTTTTAACATTTTCATAAATCTAATCATTTTTAAGTCCTATTTCAGTTCCTAAAAAAGTACCTATTTTACTAATATTTACTGCTTTTTCAGTATTATCACTTTACTTTTAAAAACTTGGTTTATTTTATTCTATTATGTTTTTACGCAACAAAAAATGTACATTCAAGCAAAATTTGTATCATTTTTATATAATGCCTGTTTGTACATTTTTTCTTTATTTTTTCTTTAGCATCTTATAAACTTCATCCGCATTGATGTCATGTCCGTTTTCTTTTATTACATTGGCTATTTTTTCTATCGTTCCCTTATCTTCTTCTAAATCTTCAGCAATTTCTTCAATGCTTTTTCCTTTTTGCATCTTTTTATTTACCATGGATACTAACATTAACATTTCACCTTGCTTCAATCCTTGCTTCAATCCTTGCTCTATTCCAGCCTTTTCCCCATCACGATATGCGTCTCGTCTTACATAGCCCATTGTTTCTTCTTCATCATATTCCGTTAACAAACTCATAATTACCTCCGCCTTATGCTCTGTTAGGAAGTCTTGTAATATGTTATTTTTTATGCAGTAGGACACTGCATTTTCAACTGCTTCTTCCACCGAGTCATACTTCTTTTGATTTTCATTGATTCTGTCTATCAGTATAACATATTCCTTTAAAATTTGGCACTTGGATAATAATTCTTCATTATGTCCTTTGTTTATGTTAAGCACTGTTGCTGTCCATTCAAACTGACCTTCGTTCTGTAATGCTGAAAATGCATCTGATAGCCTCAATATTACTTTGTCTTTTATTTTCCGTTTTCCATTATACAACACGTAATACTGCGGCGTCGGTATTTTTATAAGCTTTTCGCTGTATATGTTAAGCTTATTTGCCTTTATGTATTTTGAAAATAGTCTTGCGCTGTAAAGAATTCCTCTTAGAGGCATGTTCGGATTCCACGTGCTTTGTTGCTCATACATTGCCATATTGCTTTGTATGATGCACGACACGTCATTTTTCATTCCCATATATATGGTGTCTTCAATTGTGTTAATTTCAAGTTCATTCTCATCTTCGTAATTCGTTCCATTCAGTGCATTAAATAATTCAAGTAAGTTTTTCTTATACTTCGTATATCCAAATAGCATGCAAAAAATCCTGTCTTTATACTTTCTGTTTATTCCCACCTTTATACCTCCTCGTCAAAGTAGTATTAGTTGCTTATTGTATGTGTTTCTTTTAATTATACATACTGTATGAGATATTTCAAGCATTTTATTTATAATCCGAGAATTGGCAAATAAAATAGTGCCATCTTGCAATGAAGCATGGCACTATTCTATATTTTTTGTAATTATGTAATTATTTACACTATATTTTTAATTTCTAAACAACTTTTATTTCTAGAAATTTTTTATTCTTAAACTTCTTATTTCTTAACAACTTTTTTCTTAGTCCATTTGCCATAGATACGTTTATTATCAACGATTCTATATGCTCTGGCTTTAACGTAAAGTTTCTTTGCTTTTGCTAAGTTTTTACTTGAAACCTTAAAGATATAAGATTTCTTATTTTTCTTAACAAGTTTTGTCATTGTAGCTTTTTGGGCAAATTTCTTTGAAGATGAAAGTTTTACCTGATAGCCTGAAATATTGTTAATTTTCTTAAATGTAATTATTAACTTCTTTACAGATGCTTTCTTTGTAATTTTTGCACTCTTAATCTTTGCTTTGCCAACTTTTACAGCCTTTGCCTGATTCTGGCCATTTATTGTATCCTGACTTGTAACTGTTGTCTTAGCAAAATCATCTTTCTTATTTGTTGTATCTGATGACTGAGCTTTTGTTGTTTCGCCCTGTCCTTTGTTTGTTGTCACTTCACCAGGTGTTTCACCCTTTCCTGTTGTCTCACCAGGATTATCTGGCTTAGTTGTTGTCACTTCATTTTTAGTAGTTGTTTCCGGCTTAGTTGTTGGTTCTTTTTCACCTGTAACTTTTATTGTTGAAGAAATACCTTTTGACTCTTTTCCATTTAATACTGCTTTGACTTCTACAGTACGGGTTCCGGCATAAATCTTATCAATTGTATAATTTCCTGCTGCAACTGATGATAATTTTAATGTCCCATCAACATATACATTGTACAACTGACCTTTGTCATTCTGTTCCTGTGTTGCCCTAAATGTAACTGAAATCACATTATCTGCAGGCGTTCCTAAAACAAGGCCTGTTGCATCTGTAGGTGCATTTTCATCAACTGTTGTTTCTTCCTGTTCACTTTCATAATCTGATAAATCAGGAGCTGTAGTAGGCTTTCCATATTTTACAAGAATATAAACCTGCTTATTGCCACTAACAAGTTTAATTGTGTTATATGTATTTTCAGTCAACGTATTTTTAACAGAAAATTTGAATACTCCGTTAAGCGTACTTAATAACTTTTTATTCAAATAAGCATTCGTATTTTCTGCTGTATAAATTCCCTGATATTCCATGTAAAATGTATCATTTGCATCCAATAATTTGACACCTGCATTGAAATCATTTCTTAGCACTCTATATGAAATTTCAACTCCGTTAGATACTCCAAGCGACGTATATTCACTATCATCTTCATACTCCTTAGTTGTTTCTATCTCTGTAATATCATAGTAAAGTTTCAATACAAGTGAACCATCTTCTGCAATTACACCACTCTGAACTGTGCCCTCTACTTCAGGATTAAATTTGTATCCCTGATATGTAATTGCTACAGCTGTTACTTCATTTCCAATTTTGCCCGACTTTTTTTCTGTATTAAAAAGATTGTAATTTCCTTTTCCATCTGACAAATAATGTTCAACCTTATATGTTGATTTTGTTGTTACTTCTCCATCACCTGTTGTTGTCATTGAATGTGGTTTTGCGACTATTTCTGTTCCATCTGAGAATGAAACTTTAACATCTTCATCTGTTGTGTTATATGCTACATATGTCATTTCGCCACCTTCAGTTTTAAATGCACACGCAAGCGGATTATCACTTGTAACTGTCAAATCAGGTGTACCATTTTTCTGCATTGCCATAATCCAGTTAAATGCATGTGCTTTTGATTCACCTGCTTCCGGGTCACACTGTTCATCAAAATACTCCAATGCTTTGTCAGGGTCTGCCATTGCAAGATATTCACTCCAAATTTCATTCCAACGCTTTGGATTTTTTTCATTTTTACCATTATAATTCTTTTCATTTCTTTCTGCTGTTTTCCAGTTTGTTAAAATGAAGTCCTTATTAGCTGCTGCATAAAATGAAGCAGGAGTCATAGGTAAAATGTTAATTCCCTGTATCTGTAAAGGTTCATCAGTCCACCATGCGGCATAAGTATATTTTCCACCCCATACCATTGATGCCTGACTATATTTAGCGTTTTCGCCTTTTCCTTCTGTATACTGTTCATCTAAAATATCGCCATCAGTATCAAACCAGTAGCAATTTACTGAAGATACTTCTGTTGCATATAAGTACATTCCAAGTGATGTCAATTCTTTATTACCTGTAGCCTGACCATATAAAATAAGTCCTGCCCATGCATTAATTGCTTCTGAACTTGATTCCTGGTTATTTCCATCACCAAAGTTTGCATGACCTGATGCCCATGAATGTCCTTCATATGTTGAAAAATATCTTAAAAATGGATATCTTGAATTTGAATTATTTTCTTCATATGTTGCAAAATCTCCAATTATTTCATTAATTACATTTTGATATTTCTGAATAAATTGAGGGTCACGCATTGCTACCTGTGCTGCTGCATTTACAAAATATCCGTAATGGAAATGATGATCCGTCATACCATCTACTGTATAGTAAGCCTGAGGGAATCCAAATAAACTTCCAACCTCTTTATCATAATAAAAATATTTGTCATCATCTTCACCATCTGCTGTAAACCAATCAGCCAATTCATTTTCTATGCCTTTTAATAATTTATCAGCTGATTGTGTATCTCCACAAGCTTCTGCTGCTTCCATAACCTGAATTGCACGATTCAATTTCTTACCTGTGTCGTATGTGTTTACTTCATATGACTCTTTTGTAAGTCCACCATCATCTGTAGGACCATATACATCCATAAAATCATTTACATACTGTCTAAGTGTAGCTTTGTCTGACTCATCAATACCCGGTAATGTTGGAAGAATTCCTGTATATTGTAATGTAGTCTGATAAGAATCACCAATCAAATACTTCATTGTTCCTCTGATTGTTCTTGCAGTATAATCCATGTAGTCATATCCGCTCATATTCTTATACTGATGTGGCAAAATCCCCATTACAGTACCATCTGCTGTACTTTCAGCCTTTTTATCAACTGTATATTTGTATGTTGTCTTAATTTCAGCACCATTCTGTGTAAATGATGTTTTTGTACCTGTTATAAAATTATAAGCATATGGTGCAAATGCATCTTTAACTTCCTGCGCATCTGCATCCTTCTTTCCATTTGATTCCATTAACCATGCAATGGACATATATGTTCTGTCTGATGGTAATGTAAATGTTAAATCACCCATTTTGTTATCAGCATATTTTGCTGTTGCATCTGCCTGTGATACTTTTGTACCTTCAGGCAAATATACTGCATAGTAATCATAATCACTATATCCTGATATTAAATCTGCATTATCATATACTCTGATAATTAACTGTGTTGAATCTTCTAATGTAGTTCCGTTGTAGTATGCAACTTCACTAGGAAGTGTTCTAGGTCTTTGTAATGTAATTGTATTTCCACCTTCAACCTGGAAATATGCAAATGGGCTTCCCTGTACCATTGTTGTCTTCAAATACTGTGATGAATCATTTGCATTTTCCATTACAACGTCTGTTAACCACTCATCTGATTTGTCAACTTTTGTACTTGCAAATGTATAGTCTGTACCTACAATAAAATCAGACATTGTTCCCATACTGTTCATCGACATTACAACAGTCTGTGTATATGTATCTTTTATAATCAAAGTAGATGGTTTCGACACATACATTCCATTTGTATTACCACAATATGACATTGGTATTGCATAAACACATTCTCCAAATGCAGATGTATTATAATTCCACAACATTGATGATGAGAAACCACCAACATCTATTGCATTTGTATTTGCATCGTAATTGTCTGTTGTAAATCTGTAAGTTCCCTGATTTGCCCTTGTTGGCAACTTATCTAACAACATTTTGTTTGTCTGTACAACATCTTTATTTCCATCCCAATAAGACCATGTACCTGTTACTTCTTTAGCAATACTTCCTAACTGCTCTGCCTGAACTTTTTTCGTACTTTCAGGTGCTGTAATCGGTGTTGCTACCATTGTTGCTGTAAGCAAAACTGCAACTGATTTTTTTAATTTACCTTTCATCCGCTTCCTCTTTTGTTGTATGTATTTATTAGGATTGCAAGAGTTCGTAGTATGTAACAATCCTTAAAATTTCTTTATATCTTTGTAGTAAAAAGGTGCTTTCCGATAAAGGAAAGCACCTTTTTGCTTAGTGGTTATATTTTAATAGAAGTCTGACCAGTTTGTATTTTTATTAACATCGATTAAAGTATCTGTAGGATCTCCTGCTTCTCCACCTATACCACTTGTAGTTATTACGTCTTTTGTATCAAATTCTATTATATCCATTTCCGGTCTTATATATTTCTTTTTCATTAGAACGCCTCCTTTGCAAGATATTTATCAATTATAGCTTTCTGAGCAGCATCACAATTCTTATATCCTGCATCCTTTACTGCATTTGCAACATAATAAATTGATCTTGCATTATCTGTTTCATTTACATCTGCATATATTGAATATTTATCTCCGTTATGATATGTAATTGTTGCATATCCTACACCAACAAACTTCTTTTCATAGTTACCTGTTTTAATCTTAATGATTGAGCCACAGAACTTACCTACTTCATCATTGTACCATCCACTGTTTGCTATATCTAAATTAGTATATTTGCTGTCTTTATCAAGTACATTTCCATTTGCACTAAATAAATCAAATGTTGTAATAAGAGTTCCTGTTGTTACAAAATCTTTATTTAAGATATCTGATACAGCAATGTCATTACCTGATGTAATAACTGTCTGGAATCTTAAACCTGTTGGAGTTGCTAATCTAACGCTTGCGCCTTTTTGCATTGCTACATTTAAGTTAATGCTTGTAACTGTAATATTACTATTAACAGTAATTGTTTCACCTGAAGCATATGCTACACTATTTGTTGTATCATAATAACCCTGTGCATTATCGCCAAATGTATATGTGCTTCCTTCTGTCACGCTAGTAGGTGTACCATCTACTGTTACTGTATATGTTGCTGGTGCTGAAACAACTTCAACCCCTGTTTGAACACCTGCTGGCACTTCATTGTATGTTGTAAGTTTCTTTGATTCAAATACTAATGTTGTTGCATCTGCAACTGAGCCTAAATAAATATCAAAGTTACCATTATCTGTTTCCTGAGTAGCTTCGAATACATATGTAATCTTTACTTTATTTCCTGCTGCGATTTCTGCTTCATATCCTGAATTTGCATCAACAAAATCCCAAATATTAACTCTCTGGAATACCAACTTAATCTTCTTTGCTGCTGTTGATGACACAACTACTTCTGCAACGTATTTCTTTCCCTTAACATAGTTTACAGGCGCATTGTTGTATTCGTTCTGCCAATAATCTCCGTTTTCATAAGCTGGAACTTCTTTTGTTACATTTGAATCATTAACTAAAACTTCTCCGTCTTTATAAGGTTTAGTAGTTGTTTCTTCTTCCTTTTCTACTTTAAAGTAAATTGTAACTGATTCCTTTCCATAAAAATCTGTTACTACTAATTTATTATAACCTTCTTTAAATGATGTTTTAGCTATTTCTACATCTGCACCACCACGTGGAGTAATTGATTCATCATTTAAAACAACTGATTTAAATTTAGCTGCAAGTGCAAAAGCTGCATATAAACTATCTCCATGCATTTCAGGTTTAACACTAACCTTTCCTGCTGCATCATTTGCGATATAATATGACATTGTTGTTGAGCCACCAACAGCTGTCCATTCTGTAATTGTTGAAGGATCAAATGTCTCTGTTGTTTCCTCTGACCCTTTAGTTGTTTCTGTTTCTTTAGAAGGTACTGTAACACTAACAGTTGAAATATCAGATTCTCCAGCTGCATTAACTGCGCTTACACCAAATGTATATGTTTTTCCTTCTTCAAGTTTCAACTCTTCAATAGTAACAACTCCACCATTAGTAATATCTTTTACAAATTTTCCATCTAAATAGAATTTATAACTTGTCGCTGTTGCCACATTAGCAAATGCAATTGTATAATTTGTCTTTAAATCATTAATATTAGCAACTAAACCTGTAGGTGCTGCTGGCTTCTGTAATTCTGTGCTTTCTTCTGTTGAAGTATCAACTTTATTACCCGTTGCAACAATAAAAGTAACATACTGTGTTTCATCTGCGCTTGTTACTTTAACAACATTATATGCATTATTATTAATCCAATTTTTTGCATTTACATGAATTTCAGCAGCTGCATATACCTGAACACCTTCTGCTCCCTTTTCAACTTTTACGCCGTTTATTTCTAATGTTGCATCAGGATATACTCCATGCCATGTAACATTCATAAACATTTCACCATAGAAATTTAAGTTTCCATCACCTGTTGTCATCCAATTTACAATATCTCCAGTTGATTGTGATGTATCAACAGCCACTCTCCACTGTGATTTTGTTGTTTCTGCCCCTTTCATATAGGCTTCACCTTTGTTTTTATAGTCATAAGTAAGTTGACTATAATCTGTATCTGCCTTTGCCTCTCTTGGATTGTAAATCGTAAGCGATGTTACAACCATTGCTATCGCACATATTATTGCGATTACTCCTTGTTTCTTCTTTGAAATAATATTCATGTTTTTTCCCCTTTCAACTAAAAATCATGTCGAACCATTTACGGTTCTCTCATTTCCTTAGACAATTTTACCAAATTAAAACAGTTTTTTCAATTCCTCATAGTCAGTGTTGTACACTTTTTATTTACTTTTCACAATTTATTTGTTTATCATATAATTTTTGTACAATTTTTATCTAGTATTCTTTTTTATTTTTTGTATATTTTTCACATTCTTCAGCTATTTTTATCGTTTTTGTAATAAAAATATTTTTATCTTTTTTGTAATATTGCACAATTATTGTAAAATAATGTTATCGCAAACATGAAAAAAATGTTATTTTAGATTTATTGAAATGTTTTTATAATTTACACAAAACCTTCAATTTTATGATGCCAGAGTCAAAAGGTATAAGACCACATAAGCTTACTCTTAAGTGGTTGAAAAACCTTAGAACTCTGATATCTTTACTTTATTTATTAATTTTCTTTCCCAGCATTTCCAGTTCTTCCATTTTAACGCAATTTGGTATTGTGTTATTTTTTACCATTAAAACTGCGTCATCGTATTTCATCCATACAACGGACTCTAGTTCTTCTTTTTGTATATTGAATTTGTCAGCTTTCATATTTCTTTCTATATAATAGATGTTACTTACCTGATTATCTATAAATTCTTCGCCGTAAAATACATTTGTTCTTTTCCCTACCGTTTGCCCACAATACACAAACTCATCTTCTTTAGCATCAATTCCAAGCTCTTCCTTGAGTTCTCTGATTGCAGACGGAATAAAATCCACTCCTGCCGGAATATGTCCTGCGCTTGAGCAGTCAAGACACCCCGGATGCGAGTCTTTGTTTTTACTTCTTTTCTGCAAGAGAATTTCCATACTTCCATTGTTTTTGCGAACCACCCACACATGAGACGTTCTATGTCTTACTCCCGTTTTATGTGCTACAGTTCTTTCAACTGTTTCTCCTGTCGGATTTCCATTTTCATCAACCACATCTAATATTTCCATTGTCATCTCCATCCATATAATTATTTCTTTATTTTCTTTATTTTCTTTATTTTTTTAACCGTTGACCATTTAGTGTATATTTTTCCACTGCCTGCTTCTCTGTAACCACGTACTCTAAAATAATATGTTTTCTTTTTACTTAATTTGCTAAATTTGCATGTTGTCTTTGTTGTTGTCATTTTTTTCTTTGATGCAAATTTTTTATTTGTCGAATATTGAATTTCATATCCCGTTGCTTCCGCTATTTTTCCAAAACTAATTTTGTTTCTTGTCAGTTTCTTAATTGATGTTTTATTCATTGTAAATGTTGAATTAACTGTTTCATCCGATGCAACAGCTTCAACTCCTTCTACATAATCATCTGCAGCCATAGGATATGCAGCATAAAAGTTTTTTGTCTTGTAATCATCAGTTCGTGTATGGTCTTCAAATACATCGCCTTTTAAGAAATATTCATATGGATGACCAAGTTTGTAATTTGCCGCATCCCATGTTGCATCCACATTGTAATACAGATTTCCCAGTTTAACTATATTCCATCCGTGATATACATCTGTATTTGTTCCATGGCCTGCTATCACTCTGGATGAAATCCCCTGCATTTTTGCCAATCTGTAAAACAGAGTTGCATATCCCTGACATACTGATTTACCTATAGTCACTGCTGCATAAGCCGTAAATTTCATATTGTTATCGCTGTAATCATATGTTACATTGTGGCAAATATAATCATAGATAGTTTTTACTTTTTCATAATCTGTTGTTGTTTCCGTGAAGCCAAAACTCTCATTTATTATATTTAATTCTTGTGTCAACATCTGTTCCTGTTCTAAAGAAATAAAGTAATCTACATTAATTGTGTATTTTGTATAATATGTATTGCTTCCCTTCTCTTTACGCATAAGGGCGTTGTAGCTTGCTGCCATACTTGACATTTGCCAATATAAATAATCTCCTTCGTCCGGATTTGTAGTTTCTGCAAATGCATTATTCCATATTCGATTAAATACTGCATACAAATCTTTGTCTTTTGTTCTTACATATACTGTTACTGTATTTGCGTGTGCCTTTACCTGTTCCCTAATTTGCGCTGAGGCATTTGCTTCGTCTGATGTATATTTTGTTACATCTACTCTGTATGGAATTTCTAACGCTGATACTTTGGTAGGTGCTGCTATAGACGAAAGCATAAGCACCACAGCTATAATTATTGAATATATTCTTTTCTTCATTTCTTCCCTCAAATTATTTATTTTATTATAGGGCTGTTACACTAACTTTAATTAGCACAACAGCCCCATTCATTATGTTTATTATTTTGTTTTCTTATATTTTCTTATATATGATGCTCCATCATAAGATAAAACTCTCTTGATTTTCTTAGAAGTTTCTCTTGTAAGAATGATTTTATAATTATGAACATCTTTTAATTTGTACTCAACTCTTTCAGATGCAACATAAATCTGTCTTACTTTTTCTTTTGAACTTATAATTTTATCATAATCTAAATATGTGTCAGTAACCTTTAAGCACAATTCGCCTTTGTATAACAATGTGCTTATTGTCATTGTGTAATCACCTTGGTCACCTTTCATTTTCCAGTTTCCAACCCAGTTAGAACTTGCTGCTATAAACTCGTCCATTTCTTTATAAAGTTTTCCAGCCGGTTCATAATCATCTTTAACTTCTTTTAATGTGCTTAATGCTGAAGCCAAATCTCCTGCTTCTGCAACCGGAACAGCCTTTTCATAAATAATCTTGCCATACTGTGCTGCACTATCTGCGTATCCTTTTATTAACTTAAATACTGCAGTTGCTTCGTCTACATTTCCTTCTGATAAAACTTTCATTGCATAAGCGTATCCGTATTCATCGTATGCTGCTTTTACATTTTTATCTGCTTCATAAACGGCATTGATTGTTGACCATGCTTCTGTTACATAAGCTAATTTATACTGTGCTAATGCTATTCCTGTCTGGCAATTTAGTTTTACTTTATCTTCTGTTGCTGTATTATATCCTTTTGTATAATAATCCAATGCTGCTTCATACTGTTCACCCTGTGCTGACTGCTGTCCTAAATTGTAGTAAGACTGTGAAAGTAAATTATTTGTTCCTTTGTAGCCTGTTGTTTTTTCAAAATACTTTAATGCAGTTTCAAAATCCTGCTGGTTAAATGCAAGAAATCCAATCTGATAATTTGCTTCCTTTAATACTTCTTTACTGTTTCCAAATCCATGAAGGTTTTCACAAATCTCAATTGCTTTCTGGAATTCACCCTGATTGTTGTATTCTTTAGCAATTTTAACCTGATGATTTGGCCCGATTACTGTAAGGTAAACTATTGCAAATATTATGACTGCTACGCTGGCAATACAAGCTGCAATTGCTGCTGCCATTTTCTGTTTCTTCTTGCGTGCATCTTTTCTTTCGCCTTCACGTTTTTTTCTTTTCTCTGTTCTAAGAGTTATATCATATTTTCTCTTAGCGTAATCGTACATTTCTTCACAGTTCTTGTACCATCTTAATGTTTCAAGAATCTCTACAACTTTTTTAAGATTTTCGGAATCCTCTAATACAATCAACTCTTCGCATTTATTGTATTTGTCTTCGTATTCCTGATCCATCTTTTGTCCAAATTCTTCAGGATTAGTTATCTCAGGATGTGCTTCAAATATATCATCCTTTATCCATTCACTTCCGTCATCTTCGCATACAACTTTGGTTATTTTTAATTTAAATTTCTTTGCCTCTTTATCTTCTATTGGCAAATGTACATTGTTTCCAAATTTTGCTCCCGGCTCTAAATGAAGTTTCAAATACTGATGCTCCATTTCTAATATATTTTCTTCTGCTTCATCTGATGCATAAATTGTCAAATCTACTTCTGACAAAACAGCATCGCAGATATTCATAAAATTAATTGTTAAAAGATTTCTTTCGCTTACAGTGTCATACTGCAATACGCCTCCCTCTATTAGGACAGGACATCCGTAAGTCCACTGATTATTTTCAAGTGTTAATATATCTTCGTATCTCTCAGCCATCTTTTCCTCCTGGATAATATATATTGCCTCCGCCCTTCGGTCGGCGGCTATTCGTCGGAAACATTTATAGAAAATGAACTTCGTTCATTTTGTTTCCTCCTCTTGTTATTACTTGTGAAGTATTGTTTTGATGTGTTTATTTTATAGACTTTTTGTTTGTTACGTATTTATTCTTTTTATCTAAACACATCCGCAATTTCTTCTCAATTGTATTTTTATATTTACATCTTTTGTATTTTACCACAAATATCATTCATAAGGAAGAGTTCATGTTGATTTGAATAATTAAGCTTTTGGATTTTTTGGAATATTGTGGATTGTTTCATGACGAAAGTGTTCCAACTTATATGGTACACTTCAATCACTTGAAGCATAATAAAACACTCCATTCTAAGATATTCAAGTTAATCTATAATAACTTGTTTCTTCGAATGGAGTGCTCTCTATAATTACATTCAAATTCCTATATTTAAATAGTAATTTCCATTATGTTGCTTTAACTCCTATATTAAAATAGCAATTGCCATAATACTACTCTAATTACTATATTCTTTAAATTTCTTCTCAGCTGCCTGTAACTTGTCATAATTAGTTACATATTTTTTAGCATCTGAGTTGATTTTGTTGTACATGTATCTTGCATCTTTTATTGTATCGCCACTGTTCTTAGTTACAGTGCCGATGGCATCAATTGCTTCAATTGCAGCCTGAGCAATTTCAGAAGAATTCTGGTATGTAACTGAGCCGGATTCTGTTCCCGGAAGTTCATATACAATTACAGGAGTTCCTTTTTCAACATATCCATAAATCTTTTTTGCAGTAAGATATGGGAGATTTATACAACCATGAGAACCATCTGTTTTGTAGAAATTGCTTCCAAACTGGCTTTTCCATATTGCATCATGCATTCCTATATCTTCATCAAATGGCATCCAATATGATACTGTTGACTCATATGTTTCACCTACAAGCACTGAATATCTTTCCTTGTATGTAATTCCATAAGTACCTGTATGTGTTCCATGATTTGTAGAAACATTTCCTGAAACAAAATCAGTATCTAAAACTTTCTGACCATCTTTGTATACAAACAAATGTTGTGAAGTCAAATTAATTTCTACATATGAATCTCCATAATCCTTTTTGCCATGACTTGCAGCCTCCTGGTAATAAACAGGCTTTCTTTCACCGCTTTCACCATTTTCAATCTGCTGCATTAAACCCTCAGATTCCTTAGCTGTATTAAGCCACCAACCGTAATCACCGCCATTAACTTTTACAGTCTTTCCATATGTTGTTTTAAATTCTCTGTTTGAGAAAATTGTGTCGTACTTCTTTCGTATTGAGTCAACAAATTCATCAACTTTTTCCTTACTTAATGAAACATTATTTCCATCAACAACAAGCCAACCTGAAATAACACTTCCGTCAACGACTTCCTGAGTATCACCAAAATTATATGTAATTGTTGTTCCCGTGTATTTATTTAACTGATTTAAAACTGTTGTAAGCTGTTCACTGTCAGATGCAATATTAGGCACGCGATAACATCCTTCTTTATCCAAATCAACTTTTTCTTTTAAAGAAGAGATAGTATTTTCAAGGCACTCAATTGTTTTCTTTTTATTAAGAAAGTTCCCTTGCTTAGCTTCAACTATTGTATATCCGTTATTATAATCAGATATAGATGCATTAGTCGGCTTATCAGCATATTTAGAATCTAAACCTTTTAAGTTCTTTACAAATTCAGCAAGTTTGTCGCTATCATATTCTATCATCTGCTTCTCTTCATGATTTGTACCGGTTGCAGTAAACCAAACAAATTGATTCTGTTCTTTTACAAGATTGTCCAATGACTCTCTTGAAACTACTTTCATATCAATATCTTTTCCTGCAAGAGTTTCAATATATGTAGCTGACTTTTCTTTACCTCTTTCAGTAATTGTAAGTTCATAATCCTTTATAGCATTTTCAACTTCATCTGCTGTCAATTTAGATACATCTATTCCGTTAATATGTGTTCCCTTGTAAAAATGAGTTGTATAATAAACCGTTCCATTTACATATATTGCCACCAAAGCTATGCATACTATTCCTATAGCTATTCCTATGTATTTTTTCAAATTAGAAAAAACAGGCTTATTTCTTTTTCTCTTCTTTACAGGTTTCTTTGATTTGTATCCTTTTCCACTTACACTCTCGTATCTGTCTTTTTTGTTGTTCTCCATTCGCACTCACCATATTCTTTTCATAAGTATATTAGAATTCAAGTAAAAAAATGATATAAGTTTGTATACTTTTCTTACTATACATACCTATCACATCATAATTATATCTTAACAGTGAGAAAATACAACCGTATGTTCTGTTGAAAAATAATTTTGTTAAAATTGCCTATTTAACTGCCTATAAAGCCACTTTTTTTAACATCTTTTACTGCTTATAGCATATTTAAAAGTAATTTTTTATAATATCTTTTACTGTTGATATATCGTTAATTTTATATGCATACGCTCCACAAAATATTAAGCCTTCATCAACATTTCCACTTACGGCATTTATCAAAGCATCCGTGATACAATAAGGTGTCTCTAACATGTTGCATGTAGATACACATTGATGACATTTTATAGGTGCAATTCTCCCCTCTTTCTTAACCCTTTTAAGAAATTTGTTGTTTATTGCTCTTGCCGGCATTCCAACCGGACTTTTTATTATTTCAATATCATCTTTTTTACAATTCACATATGCCATCTTGTAATTTTCATGGGCATCACATTCTTTTGTGGCGACAAATGGAGTTGCCACCTGAATTCCTGATGCACCTAATTCGAATATACAATCTGCATCCGCTTTATCATATATCCCTCCTGCAACAACAACCGGAATATCTTTTTCACATTTTTCTTCATATGTGTGTACAAAATCTATAATATCTTTTATTTCATCTGAGTATAATTTTGTTTTTGCCCTATTATCAAATTCTAAATTAACAGAATTTGCTTTCTGGCATACATTTATATTATTTATATTATTCGTTTCTGTTTTATTATACTTGTCTGTATTTTCTGGTTCGTCATTTCGGCATACATTATATTGTTCAATTTCATCCGGTTTAAATCCTAAATGCCCACCGGCATTTGGTCCTTCAACTATAACGCAATCAGGAGTCGTGTTATAATTTCTCTCCCATCTTCTAAATATGATTTGTGCAGCCTTTTTAGATGAAACTATCGGTGCTAATTTCACTTTACTTTTCCTTGCAAGTTCAGGCAAATTGAGTGGAAGTCCGGCTCCGGATATTATCATATCAACGCCTGCATCGATTGCAGCTTTAACATATTTATCATAAAATTTTGTCGCAACCATTATATTCGTCGCAATTATTCCACCATGACTGATTTCTTTTGCTTTCTTTACTTCTTTTTTTATTGCCCTCAAATTTGCTTCTATCGGATTTCTATCCCAGTCAGGCTCTTTATAACCTATTTGTGCCGTGCTTATTACACCTATTCCTCCCTCAAGCGCCACTGCCCCGGCAAGTCCTGAAAGACTTATTCCAACGCCCATTCCACCTTGAATGAGTGGAATTTTTGCCTCTAATTCTCCAATTTTTAATGATTTCATTTATATCTCCATATTTAGTTTGCCTAAATTTGTGTAATGTTTTATTTTTCCGTTTTTTTCAACTCAACTATTTATGTTTTCGATTTTTTATTTTCCAACTCTGCTATTTATGTTTTTGAATTCATATATTACATTTGCCTGAATCTTTCATATCTTTGATTTCTGATATATTCAGGATTTTTGTCTTTGTACTCATCAGCAAACTTTAAAATTTCTTTTTTTATTTCTTCAGCTATTATATCTACATTTTCAAGTGATGCCTGCTGTTCTTCTTCAATAATCCCATCAATTATACCTAGTTCAAGCAATTTATGAGATGTGCATTTCATCACGCTTGCAGCTTCATCCGCTCTTGAACCGTCTTTCCAAAGAATTGTTGCAAATCCTTCAGGAGAAAGTATTGAATACATTGCATTCTCAAGCATTAAAACTTTATTTGCCACTGCATTTGCCAAAGCTCCTCCGCTTCCTCCTTCGCCTATAACTATTGTAAGAACCGGAACTTTTAGTCCTGACATTTCAAATATACTTTTTGCAATCGCTTCTCCCTGTCCTCTTTCCTCTGCCTCAATTCCCGGATATGCTCCCGGCGTATCTACAAAGCAAATAATTGGGCGGTTAAATTTTTCTGCCTGCTTCATAAGTCTGATTCCTTTTCTGTATCCTTCAGGCGATGGCATACCAAAATTTCTGGTAATATTCTGTTTTACATTTCTTCCTTTTTGCTGAGCTATTATTGTAAAATAGCTGCCATTGATTTCACCAATTCCACCTACAATTGCTCCGTCATCTCCATAAAATCTGTCACCATGTAATTCTAAAAATCTGTCAAATATTTCATTTATATAATCAAAACTATATGGTCTGTCTTTATCTCTGGCTATTTTAACACGCTCCCATGGCGTAAGTATTTGTTCCATTTCTATGCCCTTTCGCTTTGCTTAATTAGATAAAATAAGAAATTCCAATGTTTTCTTCAATCTTGTTCTAGTCACAATTTTATCTATAAATCCGTGTTTCAATAAAAATTCTGCCCGTTGAAATCCTTCAGGAAGTTTCTGATGAATTGTCTGCTCAATTACTCTTTGTCCGGCAAAACCAATCAATGCTCCCGGTTCAGCAATTATTACATCTCCAAGCATTGCAAAACTCGCCGTAACCCCTCCTGTTGTTGGGTCAGTTAATACTGAAACATATAAAAGTCCTGCTTCATCATGTCTTTTAACTGCCTGGCTCGTTTTTGCCATTTGCATAAGAGACACTGTGCCTTCCTGCATACGGGCTCCACCTGAACAGCAAAACATAACAACCGGTAATTTTTCTTCAGTTGCTTTCTCAAATAATCTTGTAATTCTTTCTCCTACTACGCTTCCCATACTTCCCATTATGAAATCCGCAGACATTACTCCAATAGCAACTTCTTTTCCTTTAATTGTTCCTTTTCCTGTAATTACAGCTTCATCAAGCCCTGTTAACTTTTGTGCTTTTTCTATTTTTTCAATATAATTTGGAAACTGTAATGGATTGTCCGTTACAATTTCCTTATCCCATTCTACAAAGCTACCCCTGTCTAACACCATTTCAATTCTTTGTTTTGCATTTATTCTGAAATAATGTTCACATTTTGGGCATACATATTTATTTGCCACTAAATCCTCAGAATAGATTATTTCCTTACATTTTGGACAACGCATAAACATTCCATCAGGAACATTTGACTTATTGCTTTCATTCTTTCCTATTCTTTTCGGAGTTTTTTTCAACATTTCTTTTAACATTTTTTAACCTCTGATTTCAAAGCGTCCATATTTTTACAACCCATTTTTATCTCTATCCCCGGGCGTCATAATTTTTATTGTCTTTAGCACATGACTATTCATTGCAATGATTTTTAACCTCTATCATCCAAACGTCTGTTGATTTCCAGCGCATTCCCTTTGGCAAATTCATTTGAATTAATAATTTCATACTGTAAATCTAAATTCGTTTTTATCCCATCAATTACAACTTCCCCTAGCGCACTTCTCATTTTCTCAATAGCCTCTTTTCTGTCGTGGCCGTGAACTATTATTTTTGCCACCATCGAGTCGTAACACGAAGGAATTTTGTACCCGTGAAACAATGCGGAATCTACCCTTATTCCATTTCCTCCCGGGAAATGAAGTTCATTTACGGTACCTGGGCATGGGATAAAATGATTGTCAGGGTCTTCTGCATTTATTCGACACTCTATTGCACATCCCGAATGTTTTACATCGTTCTGTGTCATTGTAAGTTTTTCACCTGCTGCTACCATTATCATTTCTTTTATCAAATCAACTCCTGTCACCATTTCTGTCACAGGATGTTCTACCTGAATTCTTGTATTCATTTCCATGAAATAAAAATGTTCACCATCTTTATCAAGCAAAAATTCTATTGTTCCTGCACTGTAATATTTTGCAGCCTTTGCGGCTTTAATTGCCGCTTCTCCCATTTTCTTTCTTACTTCTTCTTTTAAAACAACCGAAGGAGTTTCTTCAACTAACTTCTGATGTCTTCTTTGAATACTGCAATCTCGCTCTCCTAGTTGTAATACATTTCCAAATTTGTCCCCTATAATCTGAAATTCGATATGTCTTGCATTTTCCACAAATTTTTCTATATACATCTGGTCATCACCAAAGGCAATTTCTGTTTCTTTTTTTGCAGTTTCAAATAAATTTACAAAATCTTCGCTTTTTCTTACTTCCCTCATACCTTTTCCGCCACCGCCGGAAACTGCCTTTACTATTACCGGATAACCTATTTCGTCAGCTATTTTCTTTCCCTGATAAGCATCTGTAAGAGGCTCATTTGTTCCTGGAACTACAGGTACTCCTGCTTTAATCATAGTTTGTCTTGCTATAGATTTATTTCCCATATTTATCATACTTTCTACTGAAGGCCCGATAAATTCTATATTGCATTCATTACATATTTTTGCAAATTTGCTGTTTTCTGATAAAAAACCAAATCCAGGATGTATCGCATCTGCCTTTGTAGCAATTGCTGCACTTAATATTTTTTCTATATTTAAATAACTATCTTTTGATTTATAAGAACCAATACACACACATTCATCCGCAAGTTGTGCATGAAGTGCATCTTTATCTACTTCTGAGCAAACTGCCACTGTTTGAATTCCCATTTCTCTACAAGCTCTTATTATTCGAACAGCGATTTCGCCTCGATTTGCTACTAGAATTTTTTCAAACATCTACTTTCTCCTTTTCGACTAACAACATTTTCACTGTATTGCAAATACAAGTTCTGCCTGTGCGCAAAGTTCTCCATCTACATACGCTTTTCCTTCACCTATACCAAGTGGTCCACGCACTCTAGTCATTTCCACTTCCATTCTAAGCACATCTCCCGGAACAACTTTTCTTCTAAATTTAGCGTTTTTAATTCCACCAAACAAAGGAGTTTTTCCTTTATATTTATCGTCTGATAATAAACTGACAGCTCCTACCTGTGCCATTGCTTCAATAATAAGCACTCCCGGCATTACAGGTTGATCTGGAAAATGTCCTGCAAAAAACGGTTCATTATAGCTTACACATTTAATTCCTACTGCTCTCTTTCCTACTTCCATTTCTTCTATTCTGTCTACAAGTAAAAACGGCTGTCTGTGAGGAATTATATCCATTATTTCCTTTGTGTTTAACATATTAATCTCCATTCTGTTGCAAATGCGCAACTTTTTTAGCATTTAAGATTCATTATTTCTATAAAGCGATTCTTCACTTTTCTAATCTTCTAATTAATACAGTTTCTTATTTGCTAACTTTTACGATTACCTGTCCATACTCTACTAAATCTTCATTTTCAACCAGAATCTCTTCAACTACGCCATCACATGTTGCACTAATTTCATTCATTAGTTTCATGGCTTCAATGATTCCTATTGTTTGACCTTTTTTTATTTTGTCTCCCACCTTAATAAACGGTTCTTCCCCCTCAGCTCTTGCCGCATAAAACGTTCCAACCAAAGGACTTTTTATTTCTTCTAAATCATCACTTTGTCCTTCATTTTCATTCACGCCCACAGTTCTAATAGTTTCTACATTTGCATCAGGCAAATTGCCGGGAACTGTTAAAGCTGCCATAGCCACGCTCTGTTCTGCCTTTATATTTAATTTAAAATTTCCTTCTTCAACTGATAATTCTGTTATTTTTGATTTATTAACCTTATCTATCAGTTTTTCTATTTGTTCATAATCCATTTTAATTTCCTTTTCATAATCATAATCATTTATTTTTTCAGCTATTATACTTCAAATTTTTTAACCATTATGCTGCCGTTATGTCCACCAAAACCTAATGAATTACTTATGGCATAATTTACTTTTCTATTAACAGCCTCAGGTGTGTAATTCAAATCCAATTCTTCATCTTTTACTTTAAAGCCTGCTGTTTTATGGATGTAATCTTCCATAACAGATTTGATACATACGATAAATTCCACAGCCCCTGCTGCACCTAACATATGACCTACCATCGACTTTGTTGAATTTACATTTAAATCATATGCTTTATCACCAAATGCTTTTTTAATTGCCATTGTTTCAAATAAATCATTATGATGTGTGCTTGTTCCATGTGCATTTATATACTCAACCTGCTCAGGTTTTACATTTCCATCTTCCATCGCAAGCATCATAGCCCTTGCTGCACCTTCACCATCTTCGGCAGGTGATGTAATGTGAAATGCATCACATGTTGCACCATATCCTGCAACTTCACCATATATCTTTGCTCCGCGCTTTATTGCATGCTCGTATTCTTCTAATACAACAACTCCTGCACCCTCACCCATAACAAATCCACTTCTTTCTTTGTCAAATGGGATTGAAGCTCTTAAAGGATTTTCCTGTGTTGAAAGTGCTGTAAGTGCTGAAAATCCGCCCACTCCTATTGGGCAAACTGATGCTTCCGTTCCACCTGCAAGCATAATGTCTGCATCACCATACTGAATGTATCTGAATGCTTCTCCTATCGAATGTGTTCCTGTTGCACATGCAGTTACGATGTTTAAACACTTGCCTTTACAGCCAAACTGAATTGCCACATTTCCTGCTGCCATATTTGTAATCATCATCGGAACTAACATCGGGCTAATTCTTCCCGGTCCTTTTTCAAGTAACTTTTTATGTTCTCTTTCCATCGCCTGCAAGCTTCCAACTCCTGAGCCTATAGAAACACCCATTCTGTTTTTATCTGTTTTTTCCAAATCAAGCCCTGAATCTTCAACTGCCTGTTTTGCCGCTGCTACTGCATACTGAGAAAACAATTCCATTCTTCTTGCTTCGCGCTTATCCATATATTTTGTAGCATCAAAATCTTTAACTTCTGCTGCAAGTTTTACCTTAAAATCCGTAGTATCAAATTTTGTTATCTCTCCGATTCCTACTGTTCCTTTTTTCACATTTTCCCAAAATGTATCTATGTCATTACCAATTGGTGATATTATTCCTAATCCGGTTACTACTACTCTTCGTTTCAAATTCCCATACCTCCATCTACTCCGATAACCTGTCCTGTAATATATCTTGCTCCATCAGATGCCAAAAACAGCGCCGTCTGTGCAATATCATTTACATTTCCAAGACAATTAGCCGGAATTCCTGATAAAATCTGTTTCTTCACATTTTCATCCAGCTGACCCGTCATATCAGTTTCAATAAATCCGGGTGCAATTGCATTTACAGTTATATTTCTGGAAGCCATTTCTTTTGCAAGCGATTTAGTCATTCCTATTATTCCTGCTTTTGAAGCACTGTAATTTAATTGTCCTGCATTTCCATGAACTCCAACTACTGAAGACATGTTAATTATCCTTCCGTTTTTTTGTCGCATCATTTGTCTTGTTACATTTTTCATACAATTAAATGTTCCTTTTAAATTAACATCTATTACATCGTCAAATTCCTGTTCTGACATTCTGAGCAAAAGATTATCTTTTGTAATCCCTGCATTGTTTACAAGAATGTCTATTCTTCCATAAGTTTTTACAACATATTCCATCATTTCTTTTACTTCATCAAATGAGGCTACATTGCATTTATAAGCTTCTGCTTTTCCCCCTGATTTAATAATTTCGTCAACAACATTTTCTGCCTTTTCCTTAGAGCCTGCATAATTTACTATTACAACTGCGTTATTTTCAGCAAATGTCTTTGCCACCTTAGCGCCTATTCCTCTGGAAGCTCCTGTAACAATTGCTACTTTATTACTTAACATATTTCTAATCCTTTCAGTTTTTCTAAATCATCCACTTTTTCAATATTTATTACCGTTACATCTTTATTGATTTTTTTAACAAATTTAGAAAGTGTTTTCCCCGGTCCTATTTCAACAAATGTATCAACTCCATCATCTATCATTTTTTCAACACTCTGCATAAATTTTACAGGTGATGAAATCTGTTTTTTTAGAAGTTCTTTTATTTGTGAATTATCATATATGTAACTTGCATTACAATTTGCCACATACGGCATTTTAAGTTCTTTAAACTCAACATTTTTCAATTCTTTTTCCAGCTTATCTCCTGCCCCTTTTAGCATGGCAGAGTGAAATGGTCCGCTTACCTTAAGTGGCAAAACTCTCTTTGCTCCATTTTCCGCTAAAGTTTTTGAAGCTCTCTCTACTGCATCAGTTTCACCTGTTATAACAATCTGACCCGGACAATTATAATTTGCAACTGCCACTTCTCCTTCTGTATTTTTGCAAATATCATCAATTTTATCTGCATCCATTCCAAGCACTGCTGCCATTGTTCCTTTACCATCCGGAACTTCTTCATCCATAAACATTCCTCTTTTTCTTAGGAGATAAACCGCATCCTCAAATGTAATTGTTCCGCATGAATAAAGGGCTGCATATTCTCCAAGACTTAATCCTGCACACACGTCAGGCTTTACTCCTGTTTTTTCAATCTGTTGTAAAATTGCTGCGCATACTGTAAACATTGCTGCCTGTGTATACTGTGTATTGTTTAAATCTTCATTTTCTTCAAAGCACATCTTTTCCATATCAAATCCAAGAATCTTCGATGCTTCTTCAAAGTATTTTTTACTGTCTTCATATTTATCAAAAAAATCTTTTCCCATTCCAAAATACTGAGCACCTTGTCCCGGAAAAATAAATGCCGTCTTTCCCATGTTTCCTCCTAACTTTGAGTTATAATTCATGTTTTTTATTTGATACACACTTACTTTTATTTTTTGTTCAAAAAATTTCAATTAAATTTTTATAATTTTAAAAGTTTTTCTGCCTGATTTTCCATTTCTTCAATTATTTCTTTGCAGCTTTTTGTTTCGTGTATAAGTCCTGCTATCTGTCCTGCCATAAAAGAGCCATTCTGTGTATCTCCATCTTGCACTGCCTTTCTAAGCGAGCCTAATGTGAGATATTCTAATTCTTCAAATCCTGCACCTTCATTTTCCATTTTTACATATTGTCTTGTCATATTATTTCTTAATGAACGTGCCGGATGTCCATGGCTTCTTCCTGTTACAACCGAGTCAATATCTTTTGCCTTTAAAACTTTATTTTTATAATTTTCATGAATATTTGTTTCGTTTGCCACTAAGAAACATGTACCTGCCTGAATTCCTTCAGCACCTAACATAAACATTGCTGCCATGCCTCTTCCATCGCCTACGCCACCTGCTCCAATTACAGGAATTTCTATCGCATCAGCTACCTGTGGTATTAAAGTCATTGAAGTTGATTCACCAATATGGCCGCCTGATTCACATCCTTCTGCGATAACCGCGTCAACTCCGGTTCTTTCTAATCTTCTTGCCATCGCTACAGAAGCAATAACCGGAATAACAGTTATTCCCGCTTCTTTCCACATTTCCATATATTTTTCAGGATTTCCTGCACCTGTTGTAACTACGGGAACTTGTTCTTCAACAACTACTTTTGCAACTTCATCTGCTGATGGACTAAGAAGCATTACATTTACCCCAAAAGGCTTATCTGTTAATTCTCTTGTCTTTCTTATTTCCTCTCTAACTACTTCTGCCGGAGCATTTGCCGCACCTATAATTCCAAGTCCGCCGGCATTTGACACAGCAGCTGCCAAATGATGGTCAGCTACCCATGCCATACCTCCCTGAATAATAGGATGCTTAATTTTAAGCAATTCTGTTATTCTTGTTTTCATTTATGCCTCCACGCCTTTTGATGTTAAATAGTCAGCAACATCCTGAACTGTCTTGATATTCTGTAATTCTTCTGATGGAATTTCTACATTAAATTCATCTTCTAATGCCATAACTAATTCCATTAAGTCTAATGAATCTACTTCCAAATCTTCTTTGAAAGAACTTGTTGCTGTAATTTCTCCATCAATACTTAAATTTTCTTTTGCTAATTCAATAATCTTTTCTACCATTTTTTAATTCCTCTTTTCTTTTTGTTCCACTTTTTTAACGCGGACATATACTTATACACAAAAAAAAATAAAACCTTGCATTTTTTTTGCAAAATTTTATTTTTTGATTGCTACGCAGCTTTTCTTTTTTTGTGGATAACTCTGATTGCAACAATTATTCCTGTTGTAAGGGATGCTGCAAGCACACCCACTTCAGTAACTCTTCTTACTTTTTTATTATTCCACCATTTTTCAAATTGTGTTTCTTCAAATTTCAACTTTTCAATATCTTCGTCCGGATAATCTGTTTCAACTTCACTTATATCTATTTTACTAAATAAATCAATTAACTTGCTTTCAAAAATCGCATTTTCAATTATTGGATTACTCATAACTTTCTTCTCTCCTCTGGAATTCCTTTTTCATTTTCTTTCTAAGCCTTGATAAATATGAATCTACCGTAGTAACTTCCATATTCATTTCTTGCGCTATCACTTTGGAACTCTGTATGTAAAAATATTTTCTAATAACCAATTCTTTTTCTCTTGGTTTTAAATCATCTAATATATTTTTAAGCAAATTTACATCTTCTTCAATCATTGCCCTGTCTTCAGGTCCTTTGCTTATGGAAACATAATTTTTAAGCATTTCTTCCGTGTCCCCATGTTCAAGCATTATTTCATCTTTGCTTAAATCTCTTATTCTGTTAATCGCCGTATTTCTTGCTACATATTTCAAATATGTCTTAAGTGATGCTTTTTTTAAATCGATTTTATGTGCATTTTTCCATACCTTAAAATAAGTATCATTCAGGCATTCTTCTACATCTTCCGGTCTGTTTCCCACAATATTTGAAATAATGTAACTAAGTAACTTGTCATATTTTCCCGATAATTTATAAAGAGCTTTTTCGTCTTTATTTATCAGCAACTTTAAAATTCTTTCATCTGTCACTTCTTTGTTCTCCTTAAGGATTTTGTACGTACATTAACTTATACACTATTTTTATCATAATCTTGCAAAAAAATCTCTATTTTTTTGAATTAGATTGAATTTGATTAAAAAAAAGCTGCCGCATAAATACGACAGCTCTTCAAATATAATATTTTACATTTACAATTTAGTTTTCAATACAACTTATTTTTCAAGTCTTACTTTAACTTAATCTTTACAGCCTTTGAATATTTGCCATATACTTTTGTTCCATTAACTATAACATACGCTCTTACTTTGGCAAAATATTTTTTATTTGGTTGTAACTTCTTAACTGTAACAGATAACTTCTTTGCATCTACTGTTTTTGTTGTCTTTTTAGCAAATTTCTTTGATGTTGATACTTTTATCTCATATCCTGAAGCACCATTTACTTTTCTAAGTTTAATAACAACTTTCTTTGCTCTTGCTTTCTTAACAGCTGATTTTATTTTTCCAGTTCCTACAATTGTCTGTGTGCCTGCGTCTAATGTCTGTGTCGTTTGCTGTGTTCCATTTACCGTTGTTGTATTCGCTTTATTAGTTGTAGTCTGTGTTGTTGCAGTTGTTGTCTGTTGTGTATTGTTTACTACAGTTGTAACTTCTGCCTTTGTTGTAGTCTCTTCCTGTTTTGTTGTAACATCCTCAACCTTATTTACTGTCAACAAAATCTTAAATGTTTTTGTATCCATTCCATTTGATACCTGACAATAATATAATCCGGCGTTGTCTGAATTTGCATTATTTATAGAAATTGTTGCATTGTTTTCTCCCTCTATAAGAGAATTTCCATTGAACCATTTATATGTAATTGTTCCAATATCTGAAGATATAATTGCTCCAATTCCTATTGAAATATTTTCGCCTTCTTTGCAGATAATATTATATCTGTTATTTTCTACATCATAATTTGCAGAATAATTAATTTTCAATTTAACATCATCAGACTTTTTCAAAGTTACTCTAAATGAATTGTAGTTTTGTTCGTTACTACTTATAACAAAATAATAAGTTTTTCCCTTTTCAAGAGTGTCGATAACTACAAAATTCTTTTCATTTCCATATTCATTATAATCAATGTACTTTCCTGTTTCATCATATAAATCACAACGTGTCGCAGGTCCGTTATTTTCTTCTGATTCACTAGAATACATAGCATACTGTCCGTCTGTATTTGGCACAAATTTAAAAACCATATGCTTAGTCCCGTTCTCTCTAAATGCCACTTTCTTTGAATCATTCAAGAAAATCTCTTCATTATTTTTTTCAAATTCTGATACTGAAACATTTGACAAAAGTTCTATTTCAAATATTTCTGAATTGATTCCATTTGAAACAACACATCTGTATCCTATTGGGCTCTGCTCATTAACCTGATTTATTGTTAACGTTTCACCTTTTTCATTTGGCAAATATGTCAAATCCATATTTTTATCATATGCATACCATGAATATGTAATTGTTCCTGTTGCTGATGTAACCTTGGCATTTAAACTAACTGTCACAGGCTTTCCTAATATTACAGGAATTTTTACATGATTAGATTTACTATCTCCCAAATAATCAACTTTCAATGAAACGTCAGAATATTTTCTAAGCGTAACACTTGTGTTTAAAGGATTTCCTGACTTGCTTATTATCTGGAAATAATAAACCTGTCCCTCTTTCATTTCATAATTTGTACAAAAATTGCTTCCTTCTGAATCCATTGGATAAAAATTAGATATTACATCGCCTGTGGAATTTAAGATGTTGCAATGGACACTTTGATTTCCCTCACTAAATAAAGCATATGTGTCTGTCTGTGTTGGTACAAATTTGTATAAAACACTTTTTGAATCTGCACTTACAACCTGAATCTTTTGACTCAAATTAACTGTTACACTATTTGTAACATCAACACTTGCGTATATACCATTAACCTGTGTACATGGTATGTTTGACATAATCATTCCGGCAGCTAAAACACAGACTGCTGCCTGTTTAAATAATTGTTTTCTTAACATAAAACCCTCTCCTTTGTTTTTCCCAATAACGTTTTTATTATATTTTATTTTTACTAATCAAACAAGTATTTTGCCAAAATTTACACTAAAGTTTGTAAAATTATTTCAGAAAAATTTGTAATAAAATACGGTGGCAGGCAAATTACCGCTACCACCGCATTTTATATTTGATATTTATTGATGATTCTAATCACTTAAATTCATTTTTGTTGTAAAAATTTAAGTCTATTTTTCTCATCTTTAGTTAAGTTCTTTTTCTTAATTGTTCTAAACACTTAAGTCTATCTTCTTAATTATATAAACAATTGATGAACTGTATCCTATTCCATGTTCTTTCTCACACGCATATAAATGATAACTCATCCATTTATTAAACTGACTATCATTCATTGCATCAATTTGTTCGGTCATCATAGAACCTATTCCATCCATAGCAAATCTTTTTGTAAATTCCATTCCGCTTGAATGAATTACATCTTCCATCTCATCTATGGTAAATGTAGTTTTACTTCCATGAAGAATCTTCATTGTTTTCTTGTCTACATTTTCAGATTTAAGAAAATCAGGATCGTAATTTAAAATTTCATTTGCAAGCATCATATCATTAGAAGTAAATGAAACGAAAACTCTTCCGCCTACTTTACACACTCTATATGCTTCTTTAAGAAATGACACCTGTTCTTCTTTTGTCTTTAATTTATCCATAGGTTCAACTGCAAGTACAACATCAAAACTCTCATCATTAAATTCTGTTAAATCTATGGAATTAACAGAAGTAACTTTGTGACCTTTCTGTTCAAAATAAGCTTTCTGTGCTACAAATCTTGAGCTTATATCAAGAATATCGCTCTTCTTTGGCAATCTTTCCTCTACATAATAAATTGTTGTCAATATTCCAATATTGTAAGAATTAGGAATATGGTTGACTTGTGAAGCTGCCTTTTCATCTGAGCCCGTTTTTTCTTCTAAATGCTCTGCAGAATCGTCTTTTTCCTCTTTAGCAAAATCATCTTCCAATTTATCGCTTATCTTGCATTCAGTCTTTAGTTCCTGTTTTTTCTTATCGTTATCTTGTTTTAAAGATATTTTAGCATTATCAGAAGCCGTTCTTTTATTAGTAGCTTCTTCTTTTAATTCAACATCCTGTTCTGACTCATCTAAAGATTCTTCTATTCCATTCGCATTAGATATCTCTTCAAGCATAACTTTTTTCATTTCTATCTTATGAGCTTCCTCGTCTAATACTCTAAGCGCTGCCTGTATATTTTCTTTAAGTTCAATCTTCTCAACAGGCTGAAGTCCTTCGATAACTTCTTCTTCCTTATAACTACCCGCCTTCTGTGAGCTTACAGCCTTTTCAACATCATGGTTAATATTTTTTATCTTCTGAGTCTCGAATTCTTCTTCATTATTCTCGTCACGGTCTAACTCAAACATATCTTTGTCATCTACAAATTCAATTCTTTTTATCATAATTCCCGTACTAAAATGAAATTTATGATAAAATTTCTCCAATTGTTTTGTTGTCCTACCATCTATTGGTGTTGGATTCGTAGTAACATGTTTAAATTTACGTTTTTCAACATATAACATCATCATCTTCATAAGGGTTGAACCTACCCCTTTTCCATTATGCTTTTCGCTTACAATCAGCATATCTATATGAAGTGAATTGTCTTTTATATGCGAAATATCATTTTCGTCTTTAGAGTTATATGAATGTCCTGCAATTGTTCCAACCGGTAATATCTCTCCCGGATAAAAAGCCTCTCCGCAAACCTGAGACCCTTCTTCTTTAAATTCGATTCGATAATCCTTGTATATATATGCTACAGTATCGTACATTCTTTTTTTCTCCTTAAAAGTCCCTATGTATATAATATCAAATTTGGCACTTTCTTTCCATAGAATATAAGAATAAATATTAGTATTATCTAATCTTTTATTTAAATAAACTTCACGTAAAAATTTTTTTAGAGATAAGTAATAATATAAACAGAAAACATTCATTATCTAATCTTTCATTTTACAATATATAATCTCAATAATTTAAATAAAAAACAACACCGAAAAGAAAATGAGCATTCACAAATCTTTCGATTGCAAACGCTCATTATTTTAAAGAAGTTCGTTAATTGATTGGGGTCTCTAATAAAATATGAAGGTATTTGATATAATTATATTAGGAATTTAACGACTTCTTTCTTCTTCCTCATTGTAATTGAACTGTTTTTATTATGCAACCCTTTATTTTATAGGCAGGTGTTATTTTTTTATTCAAATTAATAAAAACACTTTTATTAATATTTTGTTTGACAATATTCTCTATTTGTGATATAAATATCAAGTGCTTAACGCACAGCAACCTTTAGGGGTGTAGTTCATCGGTAGAATAAGAGTCTCCAAAACTCCAGAGGAGGGTTCGATTCCTTCCACCCCTGTTATAAAAAAATCGTGTTTTTAACACGATTTTTTTATTTTTACATAAACTTATTTAAATTTAATTTCATAAACAACACCTTGTAAAAAACCTTCAGTGCTCAAATGACACTGAAGGTTTCATTTTATAAGTTTATAATTCAGTTTGCCGTATTGGCATTAATATATTTCCGAAAATAAATTTAATTATTTTCTTTTATACCGACACTACTTTATAAACATTTTTCTATTTTGTTTTAATAGCTTTTACTTTTGACCATTTACCAAATTTCTTTTTCTTTTTAACAATTGTATATGATCTTGTTCTTACAAAATACTGTTTCTTTTTCTTTAATTTCTTAATAACAATGCTATTTTTCTTTGTTAATTTAGTAATTGTTACTTTCTTTTTAAATTTCTTTGAAGTAGAAACCTGTACCTGATATCCTTTTGCTTTTGCGATTTTCTTAATAGAAATCTTTATACTTTCTTTACCGGCTTTTAAAACATTTCCTTTAACTGTCTCTTTAATTGTTGTATCTTTTGCTGCATTGCCTACTGTATTGTTTGTTGTCGGTGTTGTTACATTATTCTGTCCCGGTAATGTTGTTGGCTGACCTGATTGGTTCGGTTGATTTGGCTGATTTATCTGTGAGTTACCTCTAACAATAATAAATCTTGTATATCCAATACGCTCTCTATACTCTCCATCTCCATCATAACTTACCTTATAAACATCACAATAATAGGAAACAGGATTCTGATATGAATAAATATTAGTTGCTGTTACATTACTTATGTCATAAACTAATTTTGTTCCAAGATTTTCATCCTTTTCATTTGACCATTCACATATATAATTTTTATTTAATGATACTTTTGTTCCATTTTCGTAAACGTCCGGAACAAGTGTCGCTGAACTTCCTTCATTTGCATATACAACTTTCATTTCAGTAACACCTGAAAAATCAGCATCTTCTTTACTAATATGTGCATCTGATTCATCTATCTTTTTCCCGTTTTTATAGATTGCATATGTCCAATATGTACTTGTATCGCCATTTCTATAAAAATCTTTTTCAGATAAATTGTTTAATAAAATAAATCCATCTGAAGAAACTTCCACAGGATCACCATATTCATAATAATAATCGTCATTGCCACTATCATAATATCTCTTTCCTGTATACTTATACCATTTTACAGTTATTCCTTCATTTACAGGATTAACTTCATTATATGTTTCTGCATTAGCAACATTAGCTTCAAGTATACAACTCTGTCCTGCCATTGTTCTTATCCATATACTCTGTGTTTCATATGCATAAACTCTGTCGTAAATATAAAATGTAGTTGCATCAATAAATTTATCATTTTTTTTGATTATACAACGATATCTTATATTTGAATCTTCATCATAGAAATCATTTTGTTCAACGCTATCAATTGTATAGCTTTTTCCTTTTCCTATTTCTTTTCTTTCATCATCATTACATTTATACCAAGTACAAGTAATTCCCTCTTCATCCGGGTCAACTTCTTCTTTTTTATAATTTTCAACTTTAATATTTAATGAAACAGATTCTCCCTGGCTTGCGTATATATTGCCACTATTATCTGAGTTAATTTTATAAGAATATTCTATATCATATATATAAAACTCAAGCGTATCATTATATTCGCCATAACGCCAATCAACTTTGTATGTAACTTCATTAAATATATGCTCCGTTACGTTGTTAACTGTATAAGAACTTCCGGTACCTAACTCGTCAATTTTACTTGTCTCATCATCTTCCATATACCATCTATATGTTATTCCAAGATCTCCTAAATCCTCAATATGATTTCCATATTGATCTTCAGCATATGTTTTCAATTCAACTGTATCACCTACCCTGGCATATACATTAGAACTACAATTTACCCCATTAATTATTGGTGTATATTCTGTTGCAAATAATTCTGTGCTAAAATTGTTATTATCATATTCTCTAACATCTATCTTATATTCTTTATCCTTATATAATGCAGCTGTTAAAAGAAAGTTGTTTGAATCGCCGTCATCACCATCATCATCATGGATAAGTTCTTTCCAAGTTGTTCCTTCCTTTACATACAAAGTTCCGTATGTATCATCCTCTCCCTGTGTGTACAACATATAGTACCCATCTTTTTCAACTGTAAATTCATAACCTACTGTTTCACCCTGAGACGAAATTGGAATTGAAGTATCAATATGAATATTATTTGTTCTGGATGTTATATCCGCCTTTACTTGTGTTGCGTTGCCAAATGTAATTCCTACTGTCAATGTTGCAATCATTGCTACAGTTTCAGCAAATGCAATTGTTCGTTTTACATTTTGTCTCATTGTACTCTCCCTTCATTTATCTGTTTTGTTACTTTATAAGTTCACAAATTTAATGCATAATGTACATATTATTTAGAACCTCACAAAATATTATACATTAATATGTGACATTCCTCAACTGTTTTGTTTAGATATTTTTATAAAAAACCTGAAATTGATATATTCTTCCACTTTACATTTATTAGCAAAATTAAAATCAATTTCAGGTTTATTTATAATTATGTATATACTTTTTTATTTTTTAGTTTTTACAGATTTTATCTTTGTCCAGGCACCATATACTTTCTTACCATTTACAATTAATTATTATCTTATTCAAAATTAATTATTAATTTCTATCGTATATATTGCTAATTTGTAATTTTAACTTTTATTCTATAAATTTTGCCTTATTAATTCTTTTAGTTACTTTAAACTAAATCCTGTGCTTCTTTTACATTACTAATGCCTATTAATTCTATTCCACTAGTATCTTTTAAGCTATCTATTGATACCTTTGGAAGAACACAGCGTTTAAATCCTAATTTTTTTGCTTCTGCAACTCTTTGGTCTGTCATTGCAACCGCTCTTATTTCACCTGCAAGACCTACTTCACCAAAAAATATTGTATCAGCTTCAATGACTCTGTTTTTATAACTTGATAGCATAGCCATTACAAGAGCCAAGTCAAGTGCAGGTTCAGATATTTTCATTCCTCCTGCAACATTTACATAAGCATCAAAATCTCCCATTTGAATACCTATTCTTTTTTCTAAAACTGCCATCAAAAGATTTACTCTGTTGTAATCAGTTCCCACCGCAGTTCTTCTCGGCATACCAAAATTGCTTCTTGTTAGAAGTGCCTGTATTTCCACTAAAATAGGACGTGTTCCCTCCATGAGGCAGGCTACAACTGAACCCGAAGCATCTGTAGGTCTTCCCTCAAGCATAAATTCTGAAGGATTAAGTATCTGCTCTAATCCTTCGCTTCTCATTTCAAATACTCCTATTTCATTTGTAGAACCATATCTATTCTTTACACCTCTTATAATTCTGTAAGCAGCATGTCTGTCTCCTTCAAAATAAAGAACTGTATCTACCATATGCTCTAACACTCTTGGTCCTGCCACAACCCCCTCTTTTGTTACATGACCTACTATAAACATTGGAATTGTACTTCCCTTTGCGACCTGCATGAGAGCGTTTGTAGATTCTCTTACCTGACTTACACTTCCTGGTGCCGAACCTACTTCTTCACGATACATTGTCTGAATCGAATCAATAACAACAATATCCGGTTTACATACCTTTATCTGTTCCTCAATTGTATCAAGACTTGTTTCGCACAAAAGAAGCATTTTGTCATTAAATTTTCCTATTCTGTTTGCTCTTAATTTTATTTGCTTAACTGATTCTTCACCTGATATATAAAGCACTTTTTTTCCATCATTTGACAGGTTTCTGCATACTTGCAACAATAACGTTGATTTTCCAATACCCGGATCTCCACCTACAAGTACCATTCCTCCGGGCACAATACCCCCACCTAATACTCTGTCTAATTCAGAAAATCCTGTTGAAATTCTTTCTTCATCTGCTGCATCAACTTCATTTATTGCTACCGGTTTACTTTCAAGTATATTTCTTCCCGTAAGTCCCTTTGTTTTCTTTGTGACTAATTCTTCTACAAATGTGTTCCATTCTTTACATCCCGGACATTGTCCTAACCATTTGCTTGTTTCATATCCGCATTCTTTGCAAAAAAATGCTGTTGTCTTTCCTTTTGCCATATTTCTCCTTTTTCAATCTCTGGGGGTGAAGCAGGATAATTTTGACTAAAGTACGCTCGCGCTGCTTGCCGCTCGTAGCGGTTCTAAATCTTTCGCCACATTCTGACTTCGAAACCATTGGTTTCTGTCAGAATATGGCGAAAGATTTGAACCGACGGCGGCAAATGCTCTTTATTCAAATTTATCCTGCTTCACCTTCCGGGCTTTAAAACTCTCGCTTCTTCTCAGTGATTATGCATTCGCCGACTCTTACTCTTTATCTTTTTTTGTTATACCCATGGCTTCGCCATGTAATCACTTCGAATCCGCTTCGCTTCTTCTCAGTGATTATGCATTCGCCAAATACTATCTGCTTTTTTTGCAAGCAAAAAGCAGATAGTATTTGGCTCATTGCGTATAACAAAAAAAGTGCCATGTGGTTTGACACTTTTTTAGTTTATTTTTATTTTATTATTGTGCTTATTGATTATTAAATTGCTACAACTTTTACGTGTGTTACAGCCTCTTTATCAGCATCTACACTAATTGTAAGCTTACCGCCTAAATTAGTTTTCATTTTTCCTACTGCTCTGTTGCTGATGAAAACTTCATATTCTTTTTCTGCTGTTAATTCAAGTGTTATCTGAGTCTGTCCTAATCCTTCAACAAAGAAACTTACTTCATCAGCTGTTGCTTTGAATGCATTTACTGCTGTTCCCGGTGTTGATTCATATACAAACATTCCGTTTCTTTCTAATTTAGTAATCTCATTGAAAGTCTTTACTTTGTACATATCACCTGCAACTTCAAAATCTGCAAGCTTTGTCTTCTTATCTAATGTATAATCACCAAAGCTAATAGAACCATCGCTTTCTTTTCTAATCAATTCGCTTACTACTGCCATCTTATCCTCCTGTTATTTTCGCCCGTTAATTCCGTCAGGCGTCCTAGTGTTTTTTTCATTATAACATACTTGTCCGTTTTTTTCTTCCAAAAGTCGTATATAATTTATTAAATTTTTATTACAAATTTATCACTATTCGTTCAATTATTTCTTTAGAATAATAACCTCTTTATTTCTAACTGAAATAGTAATACTGTCTCCATTTGTAACATTTCCATTTAATATTTCATCTGACAATGTATCTTCAATTTTATTTTGAATCATTCTTCTAAGTGGTCTTGCCCCATACTTCTTGTCATAACCTTCCTGTGTTATATACTTTTTGGCAGAATCTGCAAATCTGATATCTATATCCATCTGCTCTTTTACTCTGTGTTTAAACTGGTTAAGCATGATGTTTACAATCTTTCCTACTTCATTCTTTCCAAGACTGTGGAACACAATAATATCATCAATTCTGTTTATGAATTCAGGTCTGAAAATTCGTTTAACATCTTCCATGACATTTGCTTTCATTTTTTCATAATCCTGTTTTTCATTTTCTTCTGAATTGAATCCTAATTTTTTAGGTTCCATAATTCTTGAAGCACCGGCATTACTTGTCATAATCAAAATTGTATTTTTAAAGCTTACTTTTCTTCCTTTAGAATCAGTAATGTGACCATCATCAAGTACCTGAAGTAATATGTTAAATACATCCGGATGTGCTTTTTCAATTTCATCAAATAGTATAACTGAATATGGATTTCTTCTCACCTTTTCGCTTAATTGTCCACCTTCATCATATCCTACATATCCCGGAGGTGAGCCTACCATTTTAGAAACGCTATGCTTTTCCATATACTCAGACATATCTACCCTGATAATTGCTTCTTCAGAACCAAATACAGATTCTGCAAGAGCTTTTGATAATTCAGTTTTACCTACACCTGTAGGTCCTAAAAATAGGAATGAACCAATAGGTCTGTTTGGATCTTTCAAACCTACTCTTCCTCTTCGTACAGCCTTAGCTACAGCTTTTACTGCTTCATCCTGACCTACTACTCTCTTATGAAGTACTTCCTCTAATTTAATTAAGCGCTTTGACTCATCTTTTGTTAACTTACTTACCGGAATTCTGGTCCACATTGAAACAACTTCCGCTATTTCGCTTTCACCTATTACAGGTTTATTTTCATATTTATTTGTGTTCCATTTTTCAGTAACCTTATCTAACTTAGTCATTGCCTTGTCTAAATTAATCTTAGCTTCGCTTCCCGTCTTAAAGTCACCCTTCTTTATGGAGTCTTCCAACATATTTGTGTAAAGTTCCACATTGTTTTCAGCATTAATAACTGCTTTTGTTTTTGGTGTTCCTTTAAGTCTTGCCTTTGCACATGCTTCATCAATTAAATCAATTGCCTTGTCAGGAAGGTATCTGTCATTAATATATCTTTCAGATAATTTTGCTGCAGCATCAATTCCTTCTTCTGAAATAACAACATTATGATATTTTTCATAAGTATCTTTTAAACCATTTAAAATTGTAATTGTATCTTCTACTGATGGTTCATCCACCATTATTGGCTGAAATCTTCTTTCTAATGCTGCATCCTTTTCGATATTTTTTCTGTATTCATTTATTGTTGTTGCTCCAATTATTTGTATCTGGCCTCTTGCAAGTGATGGCTTTAATATATTTGAAGCATCCATAGAGCCTTCTGCACTTCCTGCTCCTATGATTGTATGAATTTCATCAATAAAAAGAATAATATTGCCTGCTGCCTGAACTTCATTTATTATTCTTTTAATTCTTTCTTCAAATTCGCCTCTGTATTTTGAACCGGCAACCGTGCTTGTCAAATCAAGAATAAATATTCTCTTATCGAGCATTGTTTCAGGGACTTCACCTGCTTCAATTCTCTGTGCAATTGCTTCTATAATTGCTGTCTTACCTACACCCGGTTCACCTATAAGACATGGGTTGTTCTTTGTTCTTCTACTTAAAACCTGTATAACTCTCTGGATTTCTGTTTCTCTTCCTACTACAGGGTCTAATCTCTTTTCATGTGCATCTCTTGTTAAATCTCGTCCAAACTGTTCTAATGTAGGCACATCTGACCTTCTAACCGGCTCTTTTCTTCCCTGCTTAACATATGCTCTAAATTCATTAGGGTCTCTATCTGTAAGTTTTAAAATATCTATGCACAAATTTTTCAAACTAAGTCCAAAACTTGTTAGCATTCTATTTGCCTGACATTCAGGGTCGGCAATTATTGCTAGTAAAACATGCTCTGTACCGACTTCATTTACTCCCATTCTTCCTGCTTCAAGTTTTGCTCTATCTAAAACACTCTGACTTCGTGATGTAAATTTCAAATTATTTCTTGAAATTCTTCTCTTAGTCTTTAAAATATCTTCCTCTGTAATGTCTTCGCCTATTGCCCTGATTATATCGTGAGCTTCAAGTTCATAATTGTATAATATATTCGCAGCGACACCATCAGTAACCTTTGCAAGCCCACCTAGAAGATGCTCTGTTTCTATATAATCAGCCTCAAAATATACAGCAATATCTTTTGCATATTCTAAAGCCTGTAAAGTCTGTTTTGTATATTTTTTGTCCTCCATTGCTTTCCCTCCTATTCTGTATTTATTGTATCAGACATTTGTGATTTATTTGCAAATATCTTTATTATCATTATTTTAATAATTTAATAAAACTGTGATTATTAAAAAAATACTTTTATTATATGTCAGAAAGGACCCGAAAGCTACATCTTGCAACACTCCGGATCCTTGTTATTTTGTTATTAATCTACGAAAACAAAATCATCATCATCATCATCATCTAATTTTACTGTGCTGTCTTTCTTATCACTCTCTGTCTGAATGTCTTTTTCATTCTCCATCAGAATACTATTTTCATTTTCTTCGATTTCATTTGTTTCTTCTAAGATATTGATTCCATTATCAGCATCATTATCTTCATTCTGTTCATCTGTATCGTCAAATATACCTGTTTCCATTGCCACAGCTAATTTTAAATCTTCATTTACTTCTGAAATAGCTTCTTCTATTTCATCTTCTTCTGTCTTTTCATGAGTTTCTTCTGTAGTATCATCACTATCTGTAGTCTCAGGATTTTCTTCGTTTTCAGAATCATCTGATTTAACATCATCATCCTGACCTTCTACATTGATTCCAAAATTATTAATTTCTTCGTCTTTTGATTTTTTTACTTTTTTTGTCTTATTTGACAATATAAGATTTAAAACTGCAAATATAAGAATAACGATTAAAATAATTAATCCTGCAATTGCTTTCACTAAGATATTATATCTGTCAACAATGCTATTATACTTATCCTGTAATTTTCCGTATGAAGTATTTGCTGCCTCAAGCTGTGTATTAACATCATTTGTAGCTATGTATCTCTGAAATACTTTTTCCTGATCATCATAACAATAAAGATTTATATCTCCATCCCAGTTCATTGCATATACAAGATACAATTTTTCTTCTGAATCAAGTTCCCATGCACTAACTTCCTGGTCATAAATTGTTATTCTTTTTTTTGTATAATTCTTAAGGCATGAATCTCTTTTTTCCGGTCTTACTACAGTGTACATTCTACTCTTAATAAGAATGTTTCTCATCGGATAAAAAGTGTCCTTCTTTTCATTATAAATATAAAAACCTGCTATGCCTTCTTCCTCATTTGTCATATAGACTGCTGTGAGTTGTTTAACTTTGCCTACAATACAAGGCACTTCTTTTTTATTATATGTAAATGTACTTTCTTCAAATCCTTCAGGAATATCACTTTTTTTAATTTTTGAAGAAATGGTCAATTCTGTTTTGTTTACAGTGACCTTAATGCCGCTATCTTTTTTAGTATTGGTATCTTCTTTATAGGTTTCTTCCTCATCTGTAGTAAGTCTCTTTGTTTTAATTGTGTATGTAGTTTTCTGGCCATTTGAATCTGTAACTTCAACATATGTTTTATTGTCCCCTTCATCTAATGTATCCCATGAAACTTTCACATCTGCTGAACTTTCAGTTGCAACGGCATTAATGTCTAATTTCTTAACACTGTTTTTTACTGTAGCTTCATAATCAGTTACATCTTCTGAAAATGAAGGACTTAAATTTACTACCGTACTGTCACCTGAATCTGTTTTCCCATTAACTGTCAATTCTTTTAAAGAAGAATCTGCAAAAACATTTGCTCCCATTAATGTTGTCAATCCTGCAGCCACAATTAAACTTAATAATAATGATTTACTTTTTCTCATTATTTGTACCCATTCCTTTAATCACAAACATCTTGTGTTTAAAAGGTGCAAATCAAAGGCTTATATGATTTGCAATTTTCCTTTCTCACATATTTTTTTCATCTCTTTCCCTTACTTTTAAGCTTCGTCGATAGCCTTTCCAATATCATGTCTCATATACTTATTATCGAAATCTATCCACTCTGTTGCCTTATATGCATTTGCTCTGGCTTCTTTTAAATCTTTTCCCTTTGCAGTTACGCCTAATACACGTCCTCCGTTTGTTACAATCTTTCCATTGTCATCAAACTTTGTTCCTGCATGGAATACATAATATCCATCTTTATCCTTAAATGTATCTAATCCTTTTATTTCAAATCCCTTTTCATAGCTTACAGGGTATCCGTCACTTGCAAGAACTACACATACAGCTGCATTATCTTCAAACTGTAAATCAATCTTATCAAGCGTTCCGTCGATACACGCTTCAAATACATCAATTATGTCATTTTTCATTCTTGGAAGAACTACCTGTGCTTCCGGGTCACCAAATCTTGCATTATACTCTAATACCTTTGGTCCGTCTTCTGTAATCATTAATCCAAAGAAAATAATTCCCTTAAATGTTCTTCCTTCAGTTTTCATAGCGTCAACAGTAGCCTGATAAATGTATTTCTTACAGAATTCATCAACTTCTTTTGTATAGAATGGACTTGGTGAAAATGTTCCCATTCCTCCTGTGTTAAGACCTGTGTCACCATCTCCTGCACGCTTATGGTCCTGAGCACTTGTCATTATCTTTATTGTATTTCCGTCAACAAAAGATAAAACAGAAACTTCTCTTCCTGTCATAAATTCCTCTACAACCATTGTATTTCCGGCTGAACCAAATTTCTTATCAAGCATTATGCTCTTTACGCCTTCAATTGCTTCTTCTTTTGTATTGCAAATTAATACACCTTTTCCTAAAGCAAGTCCATCTGCCTTTAATACAATTGGATATTTTGAAGTTTCCAAATATTCTAATGCTTTTTCAGGAGAATCAAAATTTTCATATCCTGCTGTTGGAATATTGTATTTCTTCATTAAGTCTTTAGAAAACGCTTTTGATCCCTCTAAAATAGCTGCTGCCTTATTTGGTCCAAATACTCTTAAACCTTCTGCTTCAAAAACATCTACAACACCGCCTACTAACGGATCATCCATACCAATTACAGTTAGGTCAATTTCTTTTTCTTTTGCAAATGAAACTAACTTATCAAATTCCATTGCACCGATATTTACACATTCTGCATATTCTGCAATTCCTGCGTTTCCGGGCGCACAATAAATCTTATCAACTTTTGAACTCTTTGCTACTGCATTTGCAATGGCATGTTCTCTTCCACCGCTTCCAACAATTAATACTTTCATTGTCTTCTCCTTATATTGTCTACTGATATATTACTTTATTGTCTACAACTTTGATTTTTCCATTAGCAATATCATTAATTGCCTGTGGCATAATCTTCCATTCAGCCTGTTCCATAACTCTTTTCTGAAGTACTTCAGGTGTATCTCCAGGTAAAATGTCTACCGCCTTCTGATAAATTATAGGGCCTGTATCTGTTCCTTCATCTACAAAATGAACTGTAGCTCCTGTTACCTTAACACCTCTTTCTAATGCTTTTTCATGAACCTTTAATCCATAAAATCCATTTCCACAGAATGATGGAATAAGAGATGGATGTATATTTATAATTTTATTTCTGTATTTTGAAATCATTTCAGGAGGTAATACAACCAAAAATCCTGCGAGAACAATTAAGTCTACTTTATACTTATCTAAAGTATCAATTAATGCCTGATTAAAATCTTTTCTTTCGTCAAAATCTTTAGGTGAAATACATTCTGCATTAATTCCATTTTCTTTTGCTCTTACAAGTGCATATGCATCCTTCTTGTTGCTTATTACCACTTCAATTTCTGTATTTGTAATTACTTTATTCTTAATTCCGTCAATGATTGCCTGAAGATTCGTTCCTCCACCTGAAACTAAAACCCCAACTCTTAGCATAATTCTGCTCCTTTTTCTCCTGCCTCAATCTTTCCGATTTCATAACATGTTTCTCCGGCAGCTTCTAATGCTTTCATTGTCTTTTCTACATCTGCAGAATCAACTGCTAATACCATACCAATACCCATATTGTATGTGTTATACATCATTTCTTCTGCAATATCTCCTGTCTTAGCAAGGAGTTTAAAAATTGCAGGTACTTCATAGCTGTCTTTCTTTACAACTGCCTTTACTCCATCAGGAAGCATTCTTGGAATATTTTCATAGAATCCACCACCTGTAATATGGCTGCATCCCTTAATTGTTACTCCTGCATCTTTAACATTCTTTAATGCTTTAACATAAATTCTTGTCGGAGCAAGTAAAGCTTCTCCTAATGTCTTTCCTAATTCATCATAATATGTATTAAGTGATTCTTCTGACATTTCAAATACTTTTCTTACTAAAGAAAATCCGTTACTATGTACACCTGATGACGCAATACCAATTAATGCATCTCCCGGCTTAATATTTTCTCCTGTAATTAAATCTTTTTTATCTACTACACCTACTGCAAATCCTGCTAAATCATATTCATTTTCAGGCATAAGTCCCGGATGTTCTGCTGTTTCACCACCAACTAATGCTGCTCCTGACTGCTTACATCCTTCTGCAACACCACTTACGATTGTAGCAATCTTTTCAGGATAGTTCTTTCCACATGCGATATAATCAAGGAAGAAAAGTGGTTCTCCACCTGAACATGCAATATCATTTACACACATTGCAACACAGTCAATACCGATTGTATCATGTTTGTCCATAATATAAGCTAACTGTACTTTTGTTCCACATCCATCAGTTCCTGATAATAAAACAGGATCTTCCATTTTCTTAATAGAATCTAAACTGAAAGCTCCGGCAAATCCTCCAAGACCTCCTAAAACTTCTGGTCTCATAGTTCCTTTTACATGCTCTTTCATAAGTTCAACTGACTTGTAACCTGCTTCGATATCAACGCCTGCCTTCTTGTAATCCATAATTCTTTTCTCCTCTTACTTTCAAATGGTTTCTTAAATCATTTTTAATCATATAATGCAAAAACAAATTATAATAAATATGTTTTTTATTTTTCATATTATAATTTAGTACCGATTATATGAAAATATAATACCGTTACGTTTTTTAATATAATTTTAGTAGTTTTTATATCCTACTTTTTTCAACTTTGTATCTTTTGCTACAACGTCTTTTTTCATTTTTTCTGTATATGCTTTTAACTTTTCAAGCAACTGTGCATCAGATGTTGCAAGAATCTTTGCTGCAAGAATACCTGCATTCTGTCCACCATTAATAGCAACTGTTGCAACCGGAATACCTGATGGCATCTGAACGATTGAGTATAATGAATCTACTCCGCCTAAATCTGATGTTTTCATTGGTATACCTATTACCGGCATAGGGAATAAAGCTGCGCACATGCCCGGAAGATGAGCTGCCTTACCAGCTCCTGCAATAATAACTTTTACTCCTCTTTCTTCTGCGCCCTTAGCCCATTCAAAAAAGATGTCCGGCTCTCTGTGTGCTGAGATGATTGTCATTTCATAATCAATTCCTATCTCTTCAAGAAAATCTGCTGCTTTGCTCATTACCGGCAGATCTGAATCGCTGCCCATTACAATTGCTACTTTTGCCATTGCTCTTCTCCTTCATAATTTCTTATAGTATTGCATTAAACTTTGATGCCTACGGATTGTTCCGTGCTACGCACTCACACAATCCTCCCCTGGCTTCTTAAATCATAAAAACACTTACATTGTAACTGTTAAGACTTATTACGTCAATAAATGGGGTACTAAATTAACAATTTTATTACATTTATTTACATTTTTATGTTTATTTTATTTATCAAAAGCTTCATTTAAAAGTTCTGTTCCCGGAAGAACAAATCTTCCATCCTTTATAATGACAATTTCTTCACCATTTTTAGTTACGGCTGTAATTTCTCCAAGTTCATCATAAGGTATCGTTATATCTGTATGGCAACTGAAATATGCTTTTGACAAATCTTCATTTCTTAAAGCTGAGATTTCATTTTCCTTTGCTACAATTTCTTTTCCATCAGGATTAAATGTCTTAACATCTTCTTCCCAACTGTAACATGTATCACCTACTGCAAAATGAGGTCCCATTTTTTCCACTATTAAAATTGGAAGTTTATATACTATATCGTATTTATTTGCCATAACATAAGCTGTTGTATTTGTTCCTATGGCAAATTCCCCTATAGGTAAAGTGTCATGATTAAACATAACATTTTCTTTTATATACTTTTTATTTTCTTCTTCAGTATCGAAATTATTACATGTATAGTCTTTTATGCATCCATTTTCAAATGTAATTTCCAAATCATTGTATTTTAATTCATTTAAATATACCTGACTCACATGTAACACTCCGTTAGTTCCTGTAAGTTTTGGCGAAGTAAACACTTCTCCTAATGGAATGTTTACATCTGCCAGACAGTTTTCAAAATTAGTTTCTTTTTCAGGATTTTTCAATTCATGCATATTAACCGTAATGTATGTCTTATTGCTTCCTTTTCCTTCGACCCTTACGAAATCTGCCTTATCAAGGGCATCTATTATACTCTGCTGTACCTTGCGATATTTATCCTGATCTAAACAGTTAATTTTAACTGTCTCTTCGAATAATTCTTCATAATCCATTCCAATTTCAGGAAGTGGAAACGCAATAATCGTAAAGCTTCTCTCATCGCCCTTAATATATTTTTGAACTATCTGAGTATATTCTCTTGCATATTCAACTTTTAATTTCTGTTGCTCCTTGTTTAACTGTAAAGCTTCTTTTTTATTTTCCGGCTCAAATGGATTTTCTCCAAATACTTCTATAACCGCCGGTCCTGCCATAAGTGCTGCTGTTTTCTTTCTATTTTCAAATGCTGTAGTTGCAACCTCTAACTTTCTTTGTACATAACCTTTGTCAAAGAATAATGCATCATCAAACTTATGGTCAAACCAATACTGTTTATTTATCTTGGTAGATTCATATCCTCCTTTATAAATAACCGGTTTTAATCCCATATTTTCAAACTGCTTTATGGCTGCACGGATTATTCTTTCAAATCCAATATAATATCTTATATCTACTGCACTTTTAATAGATAAATCTTTTCCTGTGTTTATAAATCCAAGTCTGTATCCTTCCGTATAAACACTTGCAATTTTATCTATTTTTTCCTGTGAAAGTGTATTTAAAAATTTTGCTGTTTCTATTTCGTTTTCACTAATACTTTCACCATATTTGTATAAATATCTTAAATCTTCTAAATCACTTTCCATTACAATCTTAACTGCAAAATCATTTTCAGGATTTATTATTTCATCTATTCTGTTAGTCATAAAAATTTCTGAATTATCTTTTTCAAAAGAATAAATCATATCATGAATTGATTTTTTTGTAAGATTTTCTCTATCTTCAAATTGATTATATATTTCTATAAACAATTCCATTCTCAATGTTATTTCTTCTAATTTGCCCTGAAATGCATTAGAAATCATATTTCTGTTTGTCGTAAATACATAACATAATAACTGTCCGTATTCTTCTCCTAATTTTTCTACTGCAAATTTAGGATTTGCAAAACATTTTTCATATACAATTTCTGTTTCATCTTCATATAAATCTTTATTAAGAGCTGTCAACTGTTCTAAAGTCAACTCTTCAATCTTTTTGCTTTCTATTAGCCCAAGTAAATTATCTATTTTAAGTATAAACTGTGCTGATGCAATAAAATAAGGTAGAAATTTTTCTTCTACTGTATCTTCAGTAATTATTTCTTTTATTCTTTCTATAGCAATATCATATCTTTCTTTAATCATAGACTTACTCCTAAAGGCTATTCTTTAATTCTGCCTTTTTCTACATTTTTATTAATTATATTTTCAAAATATTCCCATATTTTAACGGAACCATCCGGTGTTTTTTTGTTTCTCGCCATAATCTGTTCTTTATTTACACCGTGCTCCATCCACGCTCTTCCATCAGTAGCATCATTTAACATTATTGGCTGAGTTTTGTCTAATGTTATTGCAAATTTTGCTTCTTTTGTTTCTCCGGCTTCAAATTCATCCCAGAGTCCTCTAATCATTTTTGCCTGATTATTTGGAAGTATGTTAAAAATTCTGTCTGCGGCAGCTAATTCACGTTCTCGCTTTGTTTCATTTCCCTTATTATCATATGCATATGTATCGCCTGCATCTATTTCAACAAGGTCATGTACAAGTACCATCTCTATAACTCTAAGCAAATCTACTTTTTCATTTGCATACTCATTCATTATCATTGCCATCATAGCCAGATGCCATGCATGCTCAGCATCATTTTCATGTCTGCTTCCACTTGTCACATATGATTGTCTAAAAATTTCTTTTGATTTATCTACTTCTCTGATAAATTCCATCTGCTTTTCAAATCTTTCTTTATCCGACATTGTCTTACCATTACTGCTGTGCAAAGCATCCTTTCTTATATTTTTTAGTAAAATACTAAATCATTTTTTTTAAGTAAAATACTAAATCATTTTTATTGTTTCGCGCTACGCACTCCCACAATTTCACCCTGGCATCATACATATATTAAAAATACGCACAAAATTCCAATCCATATTACTGCATTAGAAATTGTTCCTATATATGTGTATTTTAAAAACTTTGTTTCTTCCTGATAACTTTTTAAACCTATTACAAATCCGGCAAGCGCAAGTCCAAATATAGCCCATGCCAAAATTCCTACATATATACCTGCGTTTCCATTCTGCACTATGCATAACGCAACTGTTAAAACAAATAATATAAAAGCTTCAAGTGCTATAAGCGAAGATATTCTTCCGCCCTTTGTATAACTGCTTAATGCTATTCTTTGTTTTTTGTCTTTTTTATTTCTTTTCGCCATTGTTTCTCCTACATAACATGTTTGTGAAGTTTTGTTAATCTGAATATTATATATCCTAAACATCCGCCTAATGTATTAAGGAAAATGTCATCAACATCAAAAGCACCTACTTTTGTCAGCAACTGTGCTGTCTCTATTCCAAAACTAAGCAGCATTGCCCAAATTGTAACTGTTATTATATTTTTAAATATTGGTTTTCTTGATATGGTTGGTAGCAAAAATCCAAACGGCAGAAAACATACTACATTTCCTACCAGATTTATAAGTGTAACATTCCAGCCATATGTGTAGCGCATATTCCAAAAGCGCTTAATTTCTTTAAATAATGTTAAATTATATCTGTATGTATCACTAACCAGCTCTCTATCTAAACTTTCAGAGAAAAACATTACATACAAAGCACATAATAAATACAATATAAACAGGATACGACCCCAAAGCCGTATCCTTTTTTGAGTCTTTGTCACTACTTTAAAATCTCCCGACTATTTTACTCCATATTTGTCATAGTATTCGTCAATCGCTGCCTTAATCTCATCTGTAATTACTACTTTTCCATTGCATTCTTTATTATACAAATGTTCAACAACTTCTTCCATTGTTACTATTGCATTTGCATCAAATCCGTATAATTCTTTAATTTCATCAAGGGCACATTTTTCGCCACCCTTTCCAACTTCCATTCTATTTAATGAAACCATTAATCCTACGATTTCAACATCAGCAGCATTTCTTACCTTTGGTACTGTTTCTTCCATTGATTTTCCTGATGTTGTTACGTCTTCAATCATGACAACTCTATCACCATCTTTTAACTTACTTCCAAGAAAACTTCCCTTGTCAGCACCATGGTCTTTTTCTTCCTTACGGTCTGAACAGTAACGTACATCTTTTCCATATAATTCGCTATATGCAATAGCTGTTACAACACTGATAGGAATTCCCTTATATGCCGGTCCGAATAATACGTCAAAATCATCTCCATATGTATCATGGATTGCCTTTGCATAATATTCTCCTAACTTTTTAAGCTGTGAACCTGTTACATATCCACCTGCATTCATAAAAAATGGTGATTTTCTTCCACTTTTTAATGTGAATTCTCCAAATTTTAAAACATCACTTTCTACCATAAAATCAATAAATTCCTGCTTGTACGCTTCCATTTTGTTTCTCCTTTACCAATCTGTATTGCCCCTTCCCTTCGGTCAGCGGCTATTCGTCGGAAACATTTATAAAAAATGAACTTCGTTCATTTTGTTTCCTCCTCTATCATTTTACTAATCCGATTAATGAATTGATATCTTCAACATTGTGTCTTCTCATATAGTCTTCAATTCCTGCAACAACTTCTTCTGTTACTAATGGATTTGTAAAATTTGCTGTTCCTATTGAAACTGCTGTTGCACCGGCTAATATAAACTCCATCGCATCATTTGCATCTTTAATTCCACCCATTCCGATTATAGGAATATTTACGGCATTTGCAACCTGATATACCATACGAACTGCTACCGGTTTTATTGCAGGGCCTGAAAGACCACCTGTCTTATTTGCCAAAGCAAATGTCTGACGTTCAACATCTATCTTCATTCCTGTAATTGTATTAATAAGTGATAATGCGTCTGCACCACCTGTTTCTGCTGCCTTTGCCATAACAGTTATGTCTGTTACATTTGGACTTAATTTCATGATAATTGGCTGTTTTGCAACTTTTTTAACTTCTTTAGTGATTGCTTCTACTGCCTTAGGGTCCTGTCCAAAAGCTATTCCGCCTTCCTTTACATTAGGACATGAAATATTGATTTCCAGCATATCTACAGGCTCGTTTCCAAGCTTTTCTACAACATCAATATATTCTTCTGTAGAATGGCCACACACATTTACAATAATCTTTGTATCAAACTGTTTAAGAAATGGGATATCTCTTTTTGCAAATAAATCAAATCCCGGATTCTGTAAACCGATTGCATTTAGCATTCCACCATAAGTTTCTGCAATTCTAGGTGTAGGATTTCCCGGCCATGGTACATTGGCCACACCCTTCGTAACTACTGCTCCTAATTTATTTAAATCTACAAATTCGCTGTATTCAGCTCCTGAACCAAATGTTCCTGATGCTTCCATAACAGGATTTTTGAATTCAACGCCTGCAATATTAACCTTTGTATTCATTATAATTCAACCTCCTGTGCTAAAAATACGGGACCGTCTTTGCAAATTCGTTTATTATTTACATTTGTATGATGGTCTTTTTCTTTTGACTTGCATACACATCCAAGACATGCACCAATTCCGCATGCCATCTTTTCTTCTAATGAAATCTGACACTCAATGTCATTTGCCAAAGCATATTCTTTTATCGCTCTAAGCATTGGTGTTGGTCCACACGCATAAATTACATCGCCTGTTACAGCACATGCTTTAATCGCATCTATAACTGTTCCTTTCGTTCCTGTGCTTCCATCTTCTGTAGCAATATAAACATCACCATTTTTTTCAAGTTCGTCAGTCAAAAACAATTCATCTCTGTATCCTGCAACTGTCTGAACTTTTACAATATTTTTTAACTCTTTTCCTAACTGAACCATCGGAGGTATACCAATTCCGCCTCCAATAAGAATTGCTTTTTTGCCTTCTCTTTGCATAAAGCCATTTCCAAGTGGTCCTAAAATATCGATATCATCACCTGATACATATCCTGACATTTCAGTAGTTCCTCCACCTACAACTCTATATACAATTCTTAAAGTTCCTTCTTCTTTGTTAACTTCGCAAATACTGATTGGTCTAGGTAAAAGCTTTGCTCCATCTTTACAATAAACAGATATAAACTGTCCTGCTACAGCTTCGGCTGCAATATCTTTTGTCTGAATCCACATACTGTAAACTCCTGTTGCTATGGATTCCTGTGAAATTACTTTTGCGATTTCTTTATGTTTCATCTAAACAGCACCTTTCTTAGATTGTGTTTGTATATTTTAATTTGAGAGTAGAAATCCGGTATGCATTTTTGCATTATACACTCTAGAATTATTATGAGTTTTTATTTCACGTAGAAATCCGGTATGCATTTTTGCATTATACAATTCCACTACTCTTTTAATTATAAGCTATTTTAGAAAATTGAATTAATATCTTCAATCATATCAACAACAGCCTGACGTGAAGCATCTGCATAATTTGCTTCTCCAAATTTAGCATATTTGTCCTGCTTATATGCACAAATTATACCTCTTGAAGAATTTACAATTGCTCCTAATCCGTCTTCATTAAAGTATGGTTTTAATCCGTCTGCTGTTCCACCCTGTGCACCATATCCCGGTACAAGAATGTAACTCTTTGGCATAACCTTTCTAAGAACTTTTCCCATTTCAGGATATGTTGCTCCTACAACTGCTCCTACATAACTGTAGTCATCTCCCATTATATCTTCGCCCCATTTAGCAACCTGTTCACCAACCCATTCGTAAAGTGGTCTTCCGTCAATCATTCTATCCTGAAATTCTCCACTTGATGGATTTGATGTTTTAACTAAAATGAATAAACCTTTCTTTTCTTCTTTACATACATCTACAAATGGCTTAATACCATCTGTTCCAAGATAAGGATTTACTGTAGCAAAATCTTCATCAAATAATGAATATGTATTATTGCCAACCTTAACTTTTCCAAGATGTCCTGTTGCATAAGCGGCAGAAGTTGAACCGATGTCTCCTCTTTTAACATCTCCAATAACAACTAAATCTTTTTCCTTTGCATATTTTACAGTCTTGTCAAATGCAACCAATCCCGGGATTCCAAACTGTTCATACATTGCAATCTGTGGTTTTACTGCAGGAATTAAATCGTATGTTGCATCTATAATTCCTTTATTGTACTGCCAAAGTGCTTCTGACACACCCTCAAGTGTTTCTCCAAATTCAGCATATGCCTTATCTGTAATGTGCTTTGGTATGTAAGATAACATTGGGTCTAATCCTACAACTACAGGTGCATTTGTTTCTTTAATCTTTTTTACAAGTTTGTTAATCATTCTATTCTGCTCCTTTATGTTTTATATTGATTTGCTTATCTTTTAATTTATTTTTCTTCAGGCTCCTTAACAATCTTTCCACCTAAAATTGTCCATTTAACTTTTCCTGATACTTTTGTTCCTCCAAATGGAGTATTTCTTCCTTTGGACTTAAATTCATTTACATCAATAATGTATTCTTCATCCGGATTGATAATTGTAATATCTGCCACCTTGCCTTCATCCAATGAGCCCTTATCTATTCCTAATACTTTAGCCGGATTGTAGCTCATCTTTTCAGCCATCTGCATAGGTGTGATAAATCCCGGCTTAAGCAAATGAGTCACTGTTAATGGTACTGCTGTTTCCAATCCTACAATTCCAAAAGGTGCTTCTGTTATGCTTCTTGCTTTTTCCTCTGCACTATGTGGTGCGTGGTCTGTTGCAATCACATCCATAACATCTTCGCTAAGTCCCTTTATAAGTGCGTCAACATCCTCTCTTGTTCTAAGTGGAGGATTCATTTTATAATTTGCATCTGCACTATCCATATCATCTGTACTCATGGCAAAATGATGTGGACATACTTCTGCAGTAACTTTAACTCCGTCTTCTTTTGCTTTTTTAACCATTGTTACACTGTCTTTTGTTGAGCAATGGCACAAATGTAATTTAGCCCCTGTTTCTTTTGCAAGCAAAATATCTCTTGCCACAATTATATCTTCAACCGCGTTACTAATACCTTTAACTCCAAACTCTTCTGATTTGTCGCCCATATTCATTACGCCACCATTTACTAAATTGATATCTTCGCAATGAGCTAATACCGGCACATCCGCTTTAACTGCATTTTTCATTGCATCACGATATACATTAGAATCCATAACAGATTTACCATCTTCACTTATAGCACATATACCTGCCTCTTTAAGTTCGAATACATCTGTTATTTCTTTTCCTGCCATTCCTTTAGTAACAGAACCTACAGGAAGTACATTTGTATATCCTGCTTCTTTTCCTTTATTTATAATATATCTGACCACTTCTGCATTGTCAGTAACAGGTTTTGTATTTGGCATGCAACATACAGATGTAAATCCACCATTAGCTGCCGCCATACTTCCTGTTATTATATCTTCTTTATAAGTAAGCCCCGGGTCTCTAAAATGAACATGTAAGTCTATAAGTCCCGGCATTACAAAACATCCCTTAGCATCAATAACCTTATCAGCTTCTTTTTCGATGTTTTCCCCTTTTTCAACAATTACTCCGTCCTTAACATAGACATCTAACACCTTATCCATTTTCTCAGACGGATTAATTACTCTTCCGTTCTTAATAAGAATTGTCATATATACCTCTTTCCGGCCGCCTGTTTTCAGGCAGAATACGCCATCTAAAAGTATATCAAATAAATGTATTCGTTTCAAGGCAAGTAAAAGAAAATGAAATATATAAGTAAAAGAAAATGAAATATATAAAGTTCATAGCTATTTTGCATTATTTTATGTTATTATTATTTTATCTATTGCCAGTATGATAGTTTAGTGTTATACTTCATCTAGTATTGATAACTATATGTTTTTTACAAAAGATTCTTTTATCTTAAGGAGTTTAGTTTTATGTATAAAATAATTAGCGATAGCGCATGTGATTTATCAAAAGAATATGTTGAAAAGAATGACATTACAGTTGTTCCTTTCTCTGTTTCTTTTGACCAGGAACATTATTTAAAAGATAGCATCGATATAACAAGAGATGAGTTTTACACAAGACTTGTTAATGAAAATGTTTTTCCAAAGTCATCACTTCCATCAGTTGAAGAATATATGGATACATTTTTAGAATATGTTAAACAGGATATTCCTGTTATATGTTTAACAATTTCTCTTGTTCTTAGTGGTTCTTATAATTCAGCAAGAACAGCTGCTGATTTAATTAAGGAAGACTACCCTGATGCAAAGATTGCAGTATTTGATTCTAAGCAAAACACTGCTACACAGGCATTATTAGTAAATGAAATTGTAAGAATGAAAAATGACGGTCTTAACTTTGAAGAGGCTATTGAAAAAATCGAAAAATTAATTCCTACAGCAATCATTTTCTTTACTGTTGGTTCTCTTGATTATCTTAGAATCGGTGGTCGTATTGGAAAGCTTGCTTCAATTGCAACAGGTAAATTAGGAATCAAACCTATCATCTTACTTAAAAACGGTGAATTAGGTTTAGGCGGAATTGGCAGAAGTCGTGCTAAATTAAAGAAAGCTGTTTTAGATACTGTTAACAAACACTTTACTGACAACAATTTAAGCAAAGATGATTACAACTTCAACGTAGGTTGGGGTTATGATAAAGAAGAAGGCGCCGAATTTTTAAAGGATGCTGAAAGCACACTTGGAGTAAAATGCTTAGACGAACTTAATGTTGATATTGGTATGACAACTGCTGTTCACACAGGTCCTTATCCTATAGGTGTAGGAATTATTCAAAAATACGAAACTTTAAAATAGATATATATTACAAGAAGTAAATGTTTATACACTTGGGGTTCACCATATTTTACAAAGATTCAAAGCGTGTGCCAAAAGGTGCACTATAAAACACGGATTACCCCCATTCTTGACAAATAGCCAATAAAACCAAAAGCCTCGCAATTAATTTTGCGAGGCTTTTGGTTTTATTCATCTATATCTCTGCTTTCTGTATCTATAATTGTATTATCATCTACCCATCTTCTAATTTTACCTGATACAGTTAGTGTCGTAATTAAATCTACAACTCCTGAATATGTTAAAATTATTCCTGTAATTCTTGTAACAAATACTGCTGTGTTCTGCGGATTTATTAATATTACAATTCCTAATAGCACATTAACAATTGCCACTATAAGTAAAAATACCCAATGTGAATCCATTCTTTTTAAATCCAAAGCATTTTCAATCTTCATAATTCCACTTATCACTATAATTATTCCGACTATAAATGGAATTATTGATATAACAAAATCCTTCTTTACAAGAACAAATATTGCGGCAATTATAAATATAATTCCAACTACTAATTCATATTTATAAAAATCATTTATCAAATCTCTTTTTCTATATTCAAGTAAATATCTTATTGCTAAAAGTAAAAATATAACTGCTATTATATAACAAATTGTATTCAATATGCTACTTGGATAAATCATCATCAAAATGCCCATTAATATACATAACAAAGCATAAATTACCATTTCCCATTTAAGACTTTTCAAATAATTCATATCGCATCTTCCTTTTCAATATGAGCCCGGATTACTCCGGGCCCATAATTTTGTTTATTGTTATTATTTACAATATAAGTGTTTTTATTATTTAAAATACTTAACTCCGGCTTCAAATACCTTAAGATCCTGTTCGCCATAAATATTCATAGCTACTGAGTTCCCTTTTCTTTCGATATGAGCCATCTTACCTAAGCATCTTCCGTCTGGAGATGTAATACCTTCAATTGCATAATATGAACCGTTTACATTCCATTCTTCATCCATTGTAGGCTGTCCCTGTTCATTTACATACTGAGTAGCAACCTGACCGTTAGCAAATAATTCTTTAATACATTCTTCAGGTGCAACAAATCTTCCTTCACCATGTGAAGCAGGATTTACATATGTTCCACCAAGTTCTGCTAACTGTAACCAAGGTGATTTATTTGATACAACCTTTGTATAAACCATCTTAGATACGTGTCTGTTAATTGTGTTGTATGTCAATGTTGGTGAATTTTCATTCTGTCCTGTAATCTGTCCATTTGGAACTAATCCTAACTTAATTAAAGCCTGGAATCCATTACATATACCAAGTGCTAATCCATCTCTTTCATTTAAAAGTTTATGAACAGCTTCTTTAATCTTTTCATTTCTAAATGCTGTAGCAAAGAACTTAGCTGATCCATCCGGTTCATCACCTGCACTAAATCCACCCGGGAACATAATAATCTGTGACTGATTAATGCTTTCTTCAAAGATTCTTACTGAGTCTCTGATGTCTTCAGGTGTAAGATTCTTAAATACCTTTGTAATAACGTTTGCGCCTGCATTTTCAAATGCCTTAGCACTGTCATATTCACAGTTAGTTCCTGGGAATACAGGAATAAATACTGTAGGTTTAGCAATCTTATTCTTGCATACATAAACACTTCCTTTATCGTATACAGGAGTATCGATAACTGATGTGTCTTTATGACTTCTTGTTGGGAATATTTTTTCAAGTGGTTTTTCCCATGTCTTAATTGCATCATCCAATGAAATTGATTCTTCTCCATATTTAAGTGTAGCATCATCTGTTGTTTCACCGATTAATACGTAACTTACATTTACATCATCAATCTTATCAGCAGGTACTTCTGCAATTATATCACCGTATCCAGGTGCAAATAAGTCTGCTCCAGGAATCTGTCCGCTGACAGAAACACCAATCTTATTACCAAATGCCATCTTACTTACTGCTGGAATAACACCTTTACTATCTAATGCATATGCTGAAATTATAGTTCCACTCTGAATCATTTCATGAATTGCATCATATAACTTCATCATACATTCGTAATTTGGCTTTTCGTACTGGTCTCTGCATATTTCAAATTTAACAATCTTACTTCCAACTTCTTTAAATTCGGGTGTAATAATATCTTTTTCTTTTGCAACATCTACCGCAAATGAAACAAGTGTTGGAGGAACATCAATATCATTAAATGTACCTGACATACTATCCTTACCACCGATTGATGGAAGACCAAATCCCATCTGAGCGTCATATGCACCAAGAAGTGCTGCAAATGGCTGGCTCCAACGCTTTGGATCTTCTGTCATTCTTCTGAAGTATTCCTGGAATGTAAATCTAATCTTCTTATAATCACCACCTGTTGAAACTACCTTAGCTACAGAATCTACTACTGCATAAATTGCACCATGGTATGGGCTCCAACTTGAAAGATATGGATCAAATCCGTAACTCATAATTGTTACTGTATCGCATTTTCCTTTAAGTACAGGAAGCTTAGCTACCATTGTCTGAGTTTCTGTTAACTGATATTTACCACCAAATGGCATAAATACTGAACCTGCTCCAATTGAGCCGTCAAATTTTTCTACTAATCCCTTCTGTGAACACTCATTTAAATCTGATAATGTTTCTAACCATTTTTCCTTAACATCATCAACCTGAGGTTTCTTGAAGAAGTTCTTATCTTCATCCGGCATTTCAACTTCTACTGTTGTTTCCTGATGAGCTCCGTTTGTATCGAGGAATGCTCTTGAAATATTAACTATCTCTTTTCCTCTCCATTCTAATACAAGTCTAGGTTCTTCTGTTACATATGCTACTTCTGTTGCTTCAAGATTTTCTTCATTAGCATATTTTAAGAACTGTTCTACATCTTTAGGATCTACAACAACTGCCATTCTTTCCTGTGATTCTGAAATTGCAATTTCTGTACCATCAAGACCTGCATATTTCTTAGTTACTTTATCGAGGTTTACATGTAATCCGTCTGCTAATTCACCTATAGCAACAGATACACCACCTGCACCAAAGTCATTACATTTCTTAATTAAATAACTTACTTCTTCACGTCTGAACAATCTCTGTAATTTACGTTCTGTAGGTGCATTACCCTTCTGAACTTCTGCTCCACAGCTTTCAATTGACTGTTCTGTATGAATCTTTGAAGAACCTGTTGCTCCACCACAACCGTCTCTTCCTGTTCTACCACCTAATAAGATGATAATGTCACCCGGGTCAGAATTTAATCTCTGTACTGCACGTCTAGGAGCTGCTCCCATAACCGCACCGATTTCCATTCTCTTAGCAACATAATCAGGATGATAAATTTCCTTAACATATCCTGTTGCAAGACCAATCTGGTTACCATATGAACTATAGCCATTAGCTGCTCCCTGAACAATCTTCTTCTGTGGTAATTTACCCTTTAAAGTTTCGCTCATTGACTTAGTTGGATCAGCTGCACCTGTTACACGCATTGCCTGATATACATATGTACGTCCTGACAATGGATCTCTGATTGCTCCACCTAAACATGTTGCAGCGCCACCAAATGGTTCAATTTCTGTAGGATGGTTGTGTGTTTCATTCTTAAAGTTAACAAGCCATTCTTCTTCCTTGCCGTCAACTTCTACAGGCACAACAATACTACATGCATTTATTTCATCTGATTCTTCCTGGTCGTCTAATTTGCCTTCCATCTTTAACTTACGCATAGCCATAAGTGCTAAATCCATAAAGCAAACAAACTTGTCCTTTCTACCCTTGAAAACACTTTCTCTTGTTTCCATATACTCTTCGTATGTCTTAACAAGTGGACTATTAAAATATCCATCATCAAATGTAACATCTGTAAGTTCTGTATTAAATGTTGTATGACGGCAATGATCTGACCAATATGTATCTAATACTCTTATTTCTGTTATTGAAGGATCTCTGTCTTCTTCATTCTTGTAATAATTCTGAATGTGAAGAAAATCTTTAAATGTCATAGCAAGTCCTAAAGAATCATATAATTCTTTAAGTGGTGCTTCCTCCATATCCTTAAAGCCATCGAATATAATAACGTCTGCAGGTTCTTCAAATTCTGTTACAAGTGTTTCAGGTTTTTCTAAACCTGTTTCTCTTGAATCTACAGGGTTAATACAATATGACTTAACCTGTTCAAACTGTTCATCGCTCATATGTCCTTCTAAAACATATGTTGTTGCACTTTTAATTACAGGCTTCTCGTCTTCATTTAAAAACTTAACACACTGTTCTGCAGAATCAGCTCTCTGATCAAACTGTCCCGGCAAATATTCCACGCTAAAAATTCTGTCTGTTTCGTTAAACGGAAAATTTTCTTCATAAACATTATCAACCGGTGGTTCAGAAAATACTGTTGTTAATGCTTTCTTATAAGTGTCTTCAGATAAATTCTCAACATCATATCTTACTAAAACTCTTACAGCATCCAATGTGTTGATTCCTAAATAACCCTTGATATCCTCTGTAAGTTCCTTGGCTTTAACAGCATATGGCTGTTTCTTTTCCACATAAACTCTCTTTACCTTGCTCATGAGTTCCTCCTGAATAGTAGTTTTATTATGGATTATGTCATTGCGACATAACCCATACTTATTCGATAGTATAGCACTTTTTTTTTAATAAGTACACTTTAAAAATGTTTTAATTAAATTCATTCATATGTTTTCTATACCATTTAGGGACGTGACTCATCTGACACTTTTCATTTCTTCTCTCTTCTATCGCTATCGCATCAAAAAATACTTTCCACAATTCCTCATAATCATCATCTATATCAATCTGGTCAATCACTCTATCTAGCTCTTCTCCGGATACAACTATTGTTTCACTTTTATACCTGTGAACTAGCGCTTTTTTTCTAATATCATCATATATAATCCAGTTTTCTTCAGGATATCTGCATGTAAAATGATTCTCAATTAATAGTAAAACATCACACTTAGGACTTATTGTGCCAAATAAAAATTTACCGTTAATTTCTTTAAATCTTAATATTTCTCTGAATACATTCGCCTCATTAGAAGCCTTTCTTGCCAATTCCATTACGGTCATTACTCTATTTTCACTAAGCATCTTAGTAGTTCTACTACCTGCTCTAAATCCCACTTTAAGGAATTCCAAAATAGCATTCCCGCGATTCTTATCATAATGATGTGCTGCCCTGAAAATATATTCATATGCTTCAACCGATATCTTCTGCTGAATTGCCTGTGCAACACTAATTGCCTTCTTTACGTTAGTCTTACAATTAATGTTCTCACAAAACAACTCATATGCATAATCATCTCCCGGATAAATCTTTACTTTATTACCCTTAAGCATTAAAACCCATCCGTCATATACAGCAGTCATAATTCCATCAAATGAGTCATCACATACAAGAGTTATATCCTTAAATTCATTCATCAGTTCACCCCCATATCAAATATATTCATCTGCGTATAAGTAATATTATTATCAATGGCATAAGTATTCTTTCTGTCACTATCCGCTATTGAACGTGCTATATAATCCTGATTCATATTAAGAGGCATCATTGTCTTTCCGTTACATGTTATAAAAAATGCTGCTCTTTTTAATACAACACCCATCTTCTTTAAGTTATAAAAATCCAATTTACCATATCGTCTTGCTGACACAATTCGTTTTGCCGACTTTACACCAATTCCCGGAACTCTTAACAACGTATAATAATCTGCCCTCATAATCTCCACAGGGAACTGTTCTATATGATTAATAGCCCAGTCGCACTTAGGATCTAACGCCATATTAAAATTAGGCTTATCCTTGCTTAGCAATTCGCCTGCCGTAAATCCATAATACCTTAACAGCCAGTCTGCCTGATACAATCTATGTTCTCTAAGTAAAATGCTATGGCCTCCCAAAGATGGTGCCTCTATATTATGATTCACATCTACAAATCCTGAATAAAATACTCTCTTAAGGTTAAGTTTCTCATACAAGGTTGCGGTTACGTTTAATATCTGATAATCTGTTTCTCTTGTTGCTCCTATAATCATCTGAGTACTCTGTCCTGCCGGTACAAATTTAGAACTCTTATAACCTCCATATTTCATTGGATAATGATATCCGTCATTCTTCCCCGGAAGCAAATGACCCATTCCATCTTTAATCTGCTTCATGGGTATAATTATATTCTTATGATGCTTGTTCGGTGCAAGTTCAGAAAGGCTTTCCTGCGTTGGCAATTCTAAGTTGGCACTCATTCTATCAACAAGAAAACCCAATTTTTCAATAATTTCAGGTGATGTACCCGGAATTACTTTTACATGTATATAGCCATAAAAATGATGTATATTTCTCAATTTCCAAATTGCTTCATAAATAAGTGACATTGTATGATTAGGATTCTTAACTATTCCCGAGCTCAAAAATAGCCCTTCTATATAATTTCTTCTATAAAACTCTATGGTTAATTTACAAACTTCATCAGGTGTAAATGTTGTCCTCGGCACATCATTAGAAACTCTGTTAACACAATACTTGCAATCATATATACACTCATTAGTAAATAATATCTTAAGCAGTGACACACATCTTCCATCCGCCGCAAATGTATGACATATTCCACACGCATGAGTATCTCCAAGTCCACTTCCCTTATTGCTTCTGTCGACACCACTACTTGTGCACGCCACATCATACTTGGCAGCATCTGTCAATATTCTTAACTTCTCTGACATGCTAAGATTATGAGTAACATTAACTTCCACGGAATCTGTATTAAATTTACTGTCATCAATAACGCTGGTTTTATTATATGTAGCATCATTAAGCTCTTTACTTAAATTGTCAATACTAATTACGTCTGATTTATTACTCAATTCCATGCTATCCATGTATGTGTCACCGCCTTTCTGTCGAACATATGTTCTATTATGATGATAACACCCTTTTGCACAATTTGCAATAGTCAAATTCTGTAACTTTTTTATTGAGTAATACATTATTAATGAAAATTTAATATTCATAATGTTATTTTTTTTTTAATTTGTGCTAAAATAAAATTATACGAGGCTAGGGTAAAGAGTGCGTAGCACGAAACAATCCGTAGGTATCAACGTTGGAGTTTCTAAGCCCACTTGAGTTTACTCATACGCGGGTGAAAAAACTTGGTACGGCTAACTACAGAAGAATTTATACAAAAGTTTTATACTTAAGAAGGAGGAATTACTATGCCCTCATTATATGCTCATAACAAATTTGGCAAACTTGTAATTAAAAATTTGCCCGTTGAATATAAAGAAATTATCAGAAGATATCCAAATTCATTCAGACTTGGACTTCAGGGCCCTGATTATCTATTTTTCTACAGAGCCTTTTCAATGAACAAAATCAACCAATATGGTGTTAAGCTTCACAAATCCGATGCTTACACATTTATGCTTAATTCCATTGATGTAGTACATAAATATGGAATTCACAGTGCAGAATTCAGTTATATCATGGGATTTATATGCCATTTTACATTGGACAGCATTTGTCATCCTTATGTTAATTTAAGTATGAACGAAACAGGTTGCGGTCACATAGAAATTGAAGGTGATTTGGAGAATCTTTTGCTTTCAAAAGATGGTTTTAAACCTGAACGCTACCCAATGCACAAACTTGTTTCTACAGATTATGCCACCGCCAAAAGTGCTGCTGTATTTTATAAAGGACTTTCAACAATTGCTTCACATAAATGCATGCGATGGATGCGACTTATTAAGCATTTATTTGTTGCTCCTAGAAAGCCAAAGCAAAAAATAATTGACATTCTCATGCGTGTAACATTTCATTACAAATCTTTTAAAGGTCACATGATTGAACCTGAAGCAAATAAGAAATGTCGTAAAAATACAATTGAATTAGAAAAAATGTTAAGAGATTCTGTTCCTGTGGCTGTATCACTTATAAAAAACTACAGAAAAGTATTGTCCGGTTCAGTTGCTTTGTCACCAAGATTCCATTATGACTTTAACGGTAACAGGCTTAATTAAAATAAATAAAACAACGGGTAAATAGCCAGTCAAGCTATTTACCCGTTGTTTGTTTCAATTCATAAAAATACCTTTCGTATTAACACTAAAAGTATTTTGTCTGAAATATGTTTATTTTCATTTCTGTTTTTTAACTATTTCATTAAGCAAAGCATTTGCTACCTCGTCTTTAGACATAATTGGCAACTCTTTTACTTCATCCTTAGTAATAATTGTTACTATGTTTGTGTCTGTTCCAAACCCGGCACCTTTAACTTTTAAGTTATTTGCAACAATCATATCGAGATTTTTCTTTTCAAGTTTTGCTTTTGAATTTTCAAGCATATTTTCAGTTTCCATGGAAAAGCCACATACAAACTGATTTTTCTTTTTAGGAGCAAGCGTTCCAATGATGTCCGTTGTTCTCTCTAATTCTATTGAAGAATCTCCTTCTTTTTTCTTAATCTTGTTATCCGCAGGATTAACCGGACGATAATCGGCAACTGCCGCACTCATTATGAGAATATCCTGATTGTCAAATTCAGCTGCTACTGCTTCGTACATATCCTGTGCACTTTCGACATCCACAACTTTAACAAAATCAGGTTTTTCTATAGAAGTGTGTCCACTAACCAAAGTTACATCTGCACCTCTAAGCATTGCATTTTTTGCAATTGCATAACCCATCTTTCCTGTAGAATGATTGCTGATGAAACGAACAGGATCAATCTTTTCTTTCGTAGGACCCGCAGTAACTAAAATCTTTTTGCCTTTCAAATCTTTTTCAAATGCAATCTCTTTCATAATATATGAAAGAAGCACTTCGGGTTCAGGCATTTTCCCACTGCCGGTAGTTCCACATGCAAGATATCCTACTGCCGGTTCAATAACTTCATAGCCATAATCCTTTAGTTTTTTAAGATTGTCCTGAACAATAGGATTTTCAAACATATTCGTGTTCATTGCAGGAGAAATATATTTAGGACATTTTGCTGCCATAATAGTTGTTGTAAGCATATCATCCGCAATTCCATTTGCAATCTTTCCAATTACATTTGCACTGGCAGGAGCTACCATAAATATATCTGCTTTCTGTGCTAATGAAACATGTTCAACCTGAAATTCAAAATTTCTGTCAAATGTATCCACCAGACATTTTGTTCCTGTAAGTGATTCAAATGTAATAGGATTTATAAAATTTGTTGCATTTTTAGTCATTATAACATTTACATCTGCATGAAGTTTTACTAAAGCGCTTGCCAAGCTTGCAATTTTGTACGCTGCTATGCTTCCTGTTACGCCTAACACTACTGTTCTTCCTTTTAACATAACGGTTCTCCTATTTTTCTAAATCAAATATTCTTCCCTATTTTATCCTATTTTTCTAAATCAGGCAATCTCCCATGTTTTCTATTTTTCCAAGTCAAATAATCTTCCATGTTTTTCGTAATTTGTAAGTCTTGTAATTTTGTTGTCATCATCTACGAAAACAACCTTTGGCTTATTGTCTTTAACTTCCTCAGGTGTCATCTGTGCATAACACATAATAATTACCTTATCGCCTAATGATACACAATGTGCTGCTGCTCCATTTAAGCAAATCATTCCTGAACCGCGTTCACCGGCAATTGCATAAGTTTCAAATCTATTTCCATTATCTACGTCAGCAATCTGAACTTTTTCATATTCTAAAATTCCTGCTGCATCTAATAAATCCTCATCAATTGTTATGCTTCCTACATAATCTAATTCTGCCTGTTTTACTGTTGCTCTATGAATTTTTCCTTTTAACATGCTGATGTTCATTTTTCTTTCTCCTTAAGTCTATTCGTTAATCAGTGTATTGTCAATGAGTCTTGTCTTTCCAATGTAAACTGCCATAGCTAACATACATGTTCCTTCCAGTTTCTCAACTGGTGCCATAGATAAAGCATCAACTGCTTCTACATAATCAATCTTGGCAAGTGGTTCTGTCTCAATGTTTTTCTTCATTGCTTCTACGACTTTGTTTGCATCTTTTTCTGTCTTGGCAAGTTCTTTTCCTAATGCTACCGTCTTAGAAAGGATCAGTGCTGCTTTTCTTTCTTCAGAAGAAAGATATGTATTTCTTGAACTCTTTGCAAGTCCGTCTTCTTCACGAACGATCGGACATCCAACGATCTCGATATCCATATTTAAGTCACGTACCATACGTTTGATCACTGCTAACTGCTGTCCGTCTTTCTGTCCAAAATATGCGTGGTCTGGTGTTACGATATTAAATAATTTATT